>OBJA01001781.1_pt1 | contig 13902 bp, 16 predicted proteins | sample 1519751 | NCBI WGS metagenome assembly OBJA01 (sample SAMEA3881238, study PRJEB22517) | soil metagenome | biome: lake sediment; feature: soda lake sediment; material: sediment, water from around vicinity | place: India | collected 2013-12-23 | depth 3 m | reverse complement strand
TCGATCTTAAAAGGTATTGTCATCATGGCAATACCCGTTTTTTTGAATAATTTATTAAAATCACTTCATGATTTAATCGACGCTATTTTCGTTGCTAGAATTCCATTTCAATCTGCACATGAAATGGATTCAGCACTCGCAGCGCTCAATATTCATTGGCCTATTTTTAATTTCTTTTTAGCGCTTGGTATTGGTCTAGGGATAGCAACTGTATCTATTGTTTCACAATATGTAGGAGCAAATAGAAGAGATTTAGGAGCTTCTTATGCAAGCAAACTGGTTTTAATTTCGGTATTGCTTGGTTTATCAGTCACTTTAGTCTTTATTTTATTATCGGATTGGATTTGGGGTTATAATTTATTTGCAGCAATGATGGGTGCACGTGATGAAACACTCACATTTGCAAGTTCTTACTTTAGAATTAGAAGCTTTGAAATGGTATTTATCTTCGTTTTTGTCGTTTATCAAGCGATTAGACAATCAACAGGAGAAACACTTTTTCCAGTTATATTAAACATGGGAAGTATCTTTGTAAACATCTTTTTAACTTGGTTATTTATTTCTAAGTTTAATATGGGAATTGATGGTGCTGCATATGCAACACTTATAGCCCAAGGGTCGCTAATGCCTTTTGTGTTTTATGATTTATTTCACTCGAAAAAACATATAAAGATTTCATTAAAACAAATGAATATAGATAAAGAAACGATTCGTGATATGTCAAAGTTTGCAGTTCCTGCATCAGTGGGTCAAGCGGTATCTAGTTTAGGATTTGTAGTCATTCAAAGTTTAATATTAAGTTATGGGAAAGAAGTCTCTGCAGGCTTTTCAGTTGGAAATCGCATCTCAAGTTTACTCTTAAATCCTGTTGTTGCAATCAGTTCCATCTTAGCTGCATATGTGGGATTAAATATTGGACATCATCAACCCAAACGTGCTAAAAAATCTTATCAAGTTGCAAGAAATTTGGGTTTAGGTTTAATGCTTGTTGGTGTCATGATCGTAATTCCACTGAGACACATCATCATTGAGTTTATTTTAGGAACGAAAGAGACGTCATCATATGATATTGCTGTTGAATATACGTTTTGGTTGCTATTAACTCAACCCTTTATGAGTCTTTTTCAAAGCTATATAGGACTTTTTAACGGATCTGGACATTCAAAATATACATTAAGACTAGCATCCCTTCGTTTATGGGGCATGCGCATTCCACTCATTTTCTTATTTATGGCTGTTTTTGATAAAGATAATTATAGTGGTATGTGGTATGCGATGATTATTAGTAACTTTCTAATTTTATTTTATGGACATTATTTGAAAAAAGAGATTAAATATGAATTGCAGGTGAGAATATGAAGTTAAACATTGTTTTGTATGAACCAGAAATACCGCAAAATACAGGCAATATTATGCGCACATGTGTTGCAATTGGAGCTAGACTGCACTTGATTGAGCCACTAGGATTTAAAATAGATGAATCAAAATTAAAAAGAAGTGCACTTGATTATTATGAGCATCTTGATTACACACTTTACAAAAATTTTGATGATTTTCAATCTAAAAATGAAGGTAGTTATTTGTTTTTAACAAGATATGGTAAAAAAAACTATGCAGATATCATTTATCCCAAACTAAAACAACCGCTTTATCTTATTTTTGGAAAAGAATCAACAGGTGTTGATCGCAAGCTTTTAGCTAAACATTTGGATTTGTGTTATCGCATACCAACAACTGATAAAGTAAGAAGTCTTAATTTATCAAATGCTGTAGCAATTGTAGCATACGAAGTTTTAAGACAATTTGATTATCCAGACTTAATTGAAATAGAACCACACAAGGGAGAAAACTTTCTTGATCAATTCATCGAAGGAGATAAGACGTGAAAAAAGATCATACTCAAACATTAGGAGAAGAAATCGCAAATGCTGTATCACATGGATTAATGGCGATTTTTGGAATTGTAGCACTTATTTTATTGTTGGTCAAATCATCTTCAAATATACATATCGTTTCAGCCATTATTTTTGGTTTTGGAATTATTAATTTATATACGATGAGTACGTTATATCATGCACTTTTTCATCCAAAGGCTAAATCGATTTTTCAACGATTTGATCATTTATCAATTTATATATTAATCGGTGGAACGTTTGCTCCAGCACTTTTATTGTTACCTGGATTACAAGAACCTTTCTTAGGAACAGTTGGATTAGGTGTTATTTTATTTACTGTTCAATGGATATTAATACTTATAGGCATTATTTTTAAATCCATTTGGATTAAAAAATATGCAAAGCTTCATTTATTTATCTATTTAGCCATGGGATGGAGTGCACTTATTTTTGTTAATCAACTACTTGCTTACCAACAAGGTGCTTTTTGGTTCGTACTCCTCGGTGGTGTTGCCTATTCAATAGGTGTCATCTTTTATGTCTTTCCTAAGATTAAATATTTCCATTTTATTTGGCATATTTTCACCTCGCTAGGAACTGTTTTACAGTTTGTTGCAATCTATGGATATCTATATTAATGTGAATATTTATTCATATACTTGTATATTTGTTAGAAATAAGATATGATGGTTATGTAAAGGAGCGTATGTTATGAAAATTATGGCAGTTAATGCTGGAAGTTCTTCACTGAAATTCCAACTTCTAGAAATGCCTGAAGAAAAAGTTATAACTTCAGGGTTAGTCGAGAGAATCGGCTATGACAATGCAGTTTTCACAATTAAAGTAAATGGTGAAAAGGTCAGTGTTACACAAGAAATAATTGACCACAAGGTTGCAGTTGATCTTGTTGTCGATGGTTTAATCAAACATCAAATCATTAAGTCTCTTGATGAAATCAAAGGCGTAGGTCATCGTGTTGTTCAAGGTGGGGAAATCTTTAAATCATCTGCAGTGATTACAGATGAAGTGATTGAACAAATCAGAAGCTTAAATGATTTAGCACCTCTTCATAATCCTGCAAACATTACAGGAATTGAAGCTTTTAGAAATGTTTTACCCGGTGTCGTTCAAGTTGCAGTATTTGATACCACATTCCATCAAACGATGAGTGAAGATGCATATTTATATGCAGCACCTTACGAATGGTATAAGAATTATGGCGTTAGAAAATATGGATTTCATGGAACATCACACCAATATGTATCTGAAAGAGTTTATCAAATTTTAGGAAATCCTAAAGCAAAAGTTATTGTATGTCATTTAGGAAATGGCGCATCTTTATGTGCGATTGATGGTGGCAAATCAGTTGATACGTCGATGGGATTAACACCACTTGAAGGTATTCCAATGGGTACACGTTCAGGTAATGTAGATCCAGCTGTTTTAATGCTTATTGCAGCAAAAGAAAATAAAACATATGCTGAAGTGTTAGATGATCTAAACAAACGCTCAGGTTATTTAGGTGTATCGGGCATCTCTAATGATTCTAGAGATATTGTAGAAAATATGAATAAAGGTAATTATCGAGCAACACTAGCACATAAAATCCAAATTAAACGTATTGCCGACTATATTGGTTCATATTATGTGTATATGGGTGGTCTTGATGCGATATGTTTTACAGCAGGTATTGGAGAAAATGCACCTGAAGTTAGACGTGATATATTAAACGCTGTCAACGTTTTAGGTATTGAAATTGATCAAGACAAGAATAAGCTTCGTGGTGAACATGAAATCACAACAAAAAACTCTAAAGTTAGAGCATTTACAATACCAACTAATGAAGAAGTTATGATTGCAAGAGAAACGATGCGACTAGGAAACTAGTCGTTTTTTTTTATTTGATAAAGTCTTCACGTGTTATAATTAAATAAATGGAGGTAAATCATGAATACTTCAGCACCTTATTCTTTTTTAGGCTTTAAATTACTCAAAATCGATATGCACCGGGAACAAGATGGACCTGTTGAATTTTTTTCTTTGAAAGTCATGCAATCCAATTTTGATGAAAAGACGAATATTTTCTCACTTGATGTGACATTTTCATTTAAATTTGTTAATAATTCTCCGTCACATCTCTTTTTTAGAGGAGCATACAAAATCAATGACATCAAGTGGATGGATTCAATGAATGAGCTTACAAGAATTAACACATTTTTTCAAATGTTATTTCCTTATATGCGCTTAATGGTAGAGCAAGTCACAGATGATATTCGAGGTTGGCTAGTCATACCTATTTTAGATTTATCACAAGTTAATTTACTTGTAGGTATAACCTTTAAACCTAACCTCAAAAATTGATGATAAAGTCAAACTTTATCATTTTTTTTCGTAGAAATGTAAGAAAAATTGGTAAAATGGATATAAAGAAGGTGTTATCGTGAATCAAGCTATTAAACCAAATGATCGATTGACTTTAGAGATTAAACGAATGGGCATCAATGGTGAAGGAATTGCATATGTCAATCGGTTAGCTGTTTTTGTTGACCAAGCTTTACCAGATGAAGAAGTCGATGTTGAAATCATCGATGTTTTTGAAAATCGTGCAACAGCAAAAGTCATCAAGATCATAAAAGAAAGTCCAGCTAGAGTTAAACCCTTTTGTCCGATTTATGAAAGATGTGGAGGTTGTCAAACACAACACATGTCTTATGAGATGCAGCTGATTCATAAAAGAGATTTAATTTTGCAAGCTTTTGATCGTTATATCTATCCAAAACTTAAACCTTCGATCGTTAAAAAAACGATGGGTTCAAAAAATCCGATGTATTACCGAAATAAAGCTTCACTTCCAGTTCAACATCTCAATGGAAAGAATCAATTTGGCATGTATGCGAAAAATTCTAATCAGTTTATTCCTATTGATGAGTGCCCTATTCAAGATAACGACATGAATCGCATATTAAACACTTGTGTTAAACTCATGGATCAATATCAAATGGATGCGTTAAGTCCTAAAACAAAAAGAGGATATGTGAGAAACATTGTTGTCCGCATCTCTTCACATACCAAAGAAGCTCAAGTGTCATTTATCATGATGAATCAATCTAATCGTATCAGTGAATTAGCGAAAGATTTAGTAAGAAAAGAACCTATGGTTAAATCTGTTTTTCAAGTCATCAATAAAGATTTAAAAAAACCTGGTTTTTTCACAGACGATATGAATCTTATCTTAGGAAAAGAAACGATTGAAGAACATTTAAATCATCAATCATTTATTTTAAAACCTGAAGCGTTCTTTCAACTCAACACACATCAAGCAGATCAGTTTTACTTAGAAATGAAAAGATTGGCACAACTTAAAAAACACGAAATAGCTATTGATGCATATGCTGGAATCGCACCTGTAAGTCATTATATTGCAAGTGATGCAAAGATCGTTTACGCAATAGAAATTGATCCTAAGGCATGTGAGAGTGCAAAATTATCTCTTATAGAAAACAAGATTGATAATGTTACGGTTTTACAATCAGATTTTAAAAGAGCATTATCAGGCCTTCGAGAAAAGAAATTTGATGTTATGTTTTTTGATCCACCACGTGTTGGTTTAGGGGAAGAAACGATTCGTTTGATACAAAAATTTAAACCTTCACGCTTAATATATGGATCATGTAACCCCTCAACATTAGCGAAAGATTTAAACTTATTAAAACAAGACTATGATATTATCGAAACCGTTCCTATCGATATGTTTCCATATACATCATTAGTAGAAAGTGTCACTCTACTTATTAAAAAATCATAAAGGGGTTCACATGAGCAAACGCATCGCAATCATAAAAGATGAAGATATAGGATTAAAAAGTAAAGACATGATTCAACCAGTCAAAAGATATGCAGCAAGAGGAATGGTCTTTGATGGCGATAAACTTGCTGTTTTTCATAAAAAACATAAATGTGAATATAAACTTCCTGGTGGAGGCATCGAAGAAGGTGAAAAGCCCATTGATGCGTTTAAAAGAGAAGTTTTAGAAGAAACAGGATGCGACATTGATCATATTCACTTCTTAGGTATGATCGAAGAACATAAATCACTGAATCACTTTATTCAAGAAAGTTATGTGTATGTTGCCCATGTTACAAAAAATCATCAACATTTAAATTTGACTGAAAAAGAGAAAAACGAAGGTGGCTCACTCATTTGGATGACAATTGATGAAGCGCTTATGCATATGAGAGATTCATTTAATCATTTAAAACCAAGTCAATATGAAAATGTTTATATGACTCATTTTATCGTAAAAAGAGATATAAAAATATTAGAATATTATATGGACAAAAAAAATAAACTGTTGGAGGATTAAAACATGCGTGCATTTGTGGCAGCAGAACACCTTGTCAAAAAGATTGAAAAAGATTATAAGGAAGACATAGCTTTAGTCGTGATGATGGGATCTCATCTTTATCATGATACACATGAAAAATCAGACATCGATTTATATTTTATACCTAAAACAGATAGAGGATTTAATCTTTCCATGGTTTTTACAATTGATGGTATTGGTTATGATTTTTGGCCAATCACTTGGGAAAGACTTGAGAAAATAGCTAATTGGAATGAACGTATCGTATCCATTGTTACTGAAGGTAAAATACTATTTGTTTCAAATGACGACGATTTAAAACGTTTCAATGATCTAAAGCTTCATGCATATGATCCAGGGTTTTTACTAACACTTAGACAAAAAGCAAAAGATAAGTTTAAAGAAGCTTATCAAATTAACTTTGATTTATGTCATGCTGAAGATTTAACTTCAGTTAGAAAGTATGGCATTAAGCTTTTATATTTACTAACTGAAGTGGTTGCTTTATATAACCAAACGCCTATCAAACGTGGACGAGGAAAATTGAAATCAGAAATCGCACAAATGAAAGTTGTTCCAAAAGGGTTTTTGGATCATTATGATGACATCTTTATCTCAAAAGATTTAAAATACATCAAAAAGTCATTTTATGAAATGATTGTTATCTTTGAGAATTTCTTCAATCAAGATGAATCAAAAGAAATCAAATCATTTAAAAATCAAGCAGAAGGTTTTTATGAAGAAATCATTAACAACTATAATAAAATTGAACGCGCATGTATGACTCAAGATTACTATACAGCATTATTTTCAGCAGCAGAAATTGAATTTGAGTATGAATGGTTATTTAAAGATGTTGATGTAAAAAATGAACTTCCTGATTTGCTTTGCCATTATCACCACCATGATTTATCACATTTTTATGAGCATGTAAAAAAACATCAAAAAGCATTTGTCAAACTACTAAGTGATCATCAAGTAAGCATCAAAACGTTTAAAGATATGAATGAGCTAAAAAAAGAACTCGATTCACTTTAACAAACGAATAAAGGGGTGAAAACGCATGGCTTTCTATTTGATTCGTCATGGAGAAACAGTATATAATCAATCAAAGAAGATGCAAGGTTGGCTTGATATTGAACTAAGTGAAATAGGTCAGCTACAAGCAGAAAGTCTTGCAAACCACCTCATTGATATACCTTTTGATTTTGTTTATGCTAGTGATTTAAAAAGAGCATATCAAACAGCTGAAGCATATAGTCGGATATCTCATCAACACATCATCAAGGATGAACGATTAAGAGAAATAAGACTTGGCGAATGGGAAGGTAAAACATGGAAAGAAGTTAAAACTGATTATGATTACTTCTTTAATAATCAAACCATTAATCATATTGAAGAAGCTATTCATGGTGGTGAATCACTTGTAGGATTTAAATCAAGAGTGATTGCTCATTTTAATGAACTGACTCAAAAACATAAAGATGATGAAGTTGTTATCTTTACACATGGGGGTAATATTCGCATGATTTTACTTGAGTTATTAAACATACCTTTAACAGAAAGAGAAATCATAATGATTGAAAATGCGAGTATTACAGTGATTGCTTGGAACAAAGATTTTTCAAAACTTGAAATCATTAAGCAAAATGATTTATCATATAAAGGATAATCATATGGCAACAAACCGTGAATTTATGTTATACGTTGAAGACCAAATTGGGCATATTAAAGATCTTCGATTTAAGAAAATGTTTGGTGAGTATGGGATTTTTATTGGATTAAAGATGGTAGCAATCTTATCAGATGATCAACTTTTTGTAAAGCCTACGAATGAAGGTATAAACTTGTTAGAAAATCCTACTTTTGCACCACCATATCCAGGTGCAAAACCTTATTTACTTATTGAAGATTTAGACGATAAAGTGATGCTTGAAAAACTACTTCAAATCACTTATGAAGACCTACCTTTGCCTAAAGAAAAGAAAAAGAAGAAAGAAAACCAATGAACGTAGAACATATTTTGACCCGTATTGATTTACTCATTTTAAATTTTAAAAAAAATCCCCATATTTGTTGTTTTTTAGGACTAGGATCACTCGCTAATCAAAAGCGTCTTGATCAGTATTCTGACATTGACTTTTTCTTGATTGTCGAAAAAGGTTATAAAACATCATTTATGGATGATTTAACATGGCTTGATGTCTATCCAATTAGTTATCAGTTTAGAAATACAAAAGATGGCTATAAAGTGATGTATGAAGATGGTGTTTTTTTAGAATTTGCAGTTTTTGAAGTACATGAACTTAAAAATGCTACATTTAGCACTGGTAACATATTATATAAAAAAGATGGTTTCGATGAAAAGTTAGTTGTTAAAGAATTGCCAGTAAAAGAAGAAGTAACCATCGATTTTAGAGTCAATGAAGCATTAACCAATCTATATGTTGGACTACTTAGACATAAAAGAGGAGAAATTGCATCAGCATGTTCATTTATACAAGTCTATGCGGTCCATCAAATCTATGAACTTATGCCTATGTTCTTTAATGAAAACAAAGACATAGAAAAAGATTATTTTGTCAGTGAAAGACGTATTGAAAAACGTTTTTCTAATGGCTACGACCTATTAAAGCCAATGATGCAAGGATATGATAAAAACATTGAGTCAGCTGAAGCAATTTTAAATTTTTTAATGACTCATTCAAACGTATCAATGGCACTAGCAACAAAAATTAAAGCTTTAATCAAAGAAAAGAAGTGGTAAGCGTCACTTCTGAACAGTCAAAGCTGTATTATCATGACACAGATCCACAGTATTTTATTAGTATATTAAATTAGAACGAAGGAGTAACGATTTAAATAAGTCTTAAGTGCTAACTTAATACATTTTAAATCTTACATGAAATCATGAAGAAACACGAGTACCAAAATTTATATCAAAGAAATCCTGAAACTAATAAGATGACTATCGAAATCTCATTAGAAGATTATGCAGAGCTATTTAACGGATGGGATCCATCTCCAATTAGACGAAAAGATTTAGAACCTGAATTGATGGATTATCTTGAACAATCAGGTACTGAAATACCAATGGATGAAGAAGTTGAATTGTGTTTTTATTTGCCTAATGATAAGCATGATCTAGAAAAAGAACAAAAATCTACTTTAGCCATTAAAAATAATTTTAGAGTGGTAATATTCTTTATTAACAAACGGTTAAAAAGAGGATATCGACAAATGATCACATTTATTATTTTGTCGCTCATCTTTATTACTTCCGCATATGTTATTCGCGACTTAGAAGAGATACCTTTACTCACTTCGATCATGAGAGAAGGTTTATTTATAGGTGGTTGGGTCTTCTTATGGGAAGCTTTTAATATCTTTTTCTTTACGACACATGAAGAAAGAAGTCGAAGAAAAATCTTTTATCGCTTTTTAGAAAGCGAAATCTATTTCAAGGACAGCAAAGAATAAACATGAAAGAACTTTTTTTAAGAAAACCTGAACTTGCAGATGAAGCAAATTATATTGATTTTTTAAGTGATATGGGAAAAGAAGAAGATATCACACCTGGTCAAGCAAGACTAAAAGGTAAGTCCTATCAAGATTTTTTAACATACTTAGATGATATGTCACATGGAAAATGTGATCCTGGACTGGTCCCAAGTACGCTATATCTTTTAGTTGATCAAACTCAATATATTTATGGTGCACTTGATTTTAGACATGAATTAAATGATTATTTGTTAAAATATGGTGGGCACTTTGGATATGGAATTCGCATCTCTGAGCAACACAAGGGTTATGGAAAACTCATTTTGAAGCTAGGCCTTAAACTCGCTTTAGAAAAAGGTTATGATAAAATCCATATCACGTGTGATGAGGATAATCTCTTTTCAAGAAAAGTTATTTTAGCCAATCAAGGTGTTTATGAAGATCGTATCTTTAAGCGTGACGATTATATACGACGCTATTGGATTGATTTGAAAGCGCTAAGTACTTATAAGAAAAAACTCATCTTTATTCAAGGTGATATAAAAACGCATAAAACCATGACTTCTTATCGTTTAGCCAGTGATTTATCATGTCCAGTTGTTTCATATGATGAGATACTAGAAACGAGTGCAGACCAAACACCTGTTTATCATAAGGATCAATTAAAAGAGTTAAAGAAGACAACCTTTGAACTCATCAAGGTGATGATTAATCGTTCATTAAACCATAGTGATTTTATGATCTTTGAAGGAAGAATTGATGAGCATGAGTTTAATGAGTTAGAATCTTTATTGAAAGAAAAACAAGTTGAAATCATTACTGTAACTTTTTATGGAAATCATATATATCTACATGAAAAATACGATGATTATTATGATGATATGCACTTTGTTCATAAGGTTAGTCGAAGACTTTCTTTATCCATGATTCAAAACATGAACTCAAATGGTGGTTCTCGATTTGATTTAAGTTTTAATATGGACCGTTTTAATGAATCTAAATATAATGAGATTAAGCTACAAATAGCAGATTTACTCAAAAAATAGACAAGAATTTTTGTCTTTTTTTTATTTTGTGATAAGATATGAATAAAGAATTGGAGGTTATAAAATGTTTAATCTCGCCCTTACTTATGCGATTTTCGCATGTTTGATTTTTATCTTTGTTGAAACACGAATGAAAAATCCAATACTCGCAATTTTTGTGAAAGCCTTAGCAAGCTTAGGATTTATCATGATAGCAAGTGCTTCTATTTACCTTCTGCAAACTAGCCATGTGGGAGATATAGGATTTATAAGTGAGCAATCAAAGCTTTTAAAGGTTAGTTTATTTATTTTTTTAGGTTTGACGTTGGGTTTAATAGGCGATTTGGTTCTTGCGATTCGTCCACTTCAGACAAAAGAAAAAGATAAGACCATCATTATTTATGGTATTTTAAGTTTTTCACTTGGACATGTTTTTTATTTGATTGCTTTATTTACAATATCAGAATTTGGAATCTTTTCTGTAATGATAGGATTGTTTATGACAGTCGTTATCGTCATTATGAGCAATCTTTTAGGATTTGAGATGGGAAAAGCAAAAATACCTTCTTTTTTCTATGCATTTTTAATCTTTATGATGGTTGGACAAACCTTAAAATTAGGATTTGATCACAATTTCACTTTCTTTTCAGTTCTTTTTATCATCGGTGCTTTGCTTTTTGCATTATCTGATTTAATCTTATCGCCAATTTATTTTAAAAACATGAATTCAAGAAAGATGATTGCACTTAATCTTGCTACATATTATGCAGCACAGATCTTTATAGCATCATCTATCTTATATCTCTTTTAGTCATGTTTAATTCTCTTAGATATGACTGTAAAATAAAGTCACAATTAGATAATACAGTTTTTATAAAAGGAACATTTGTCGATTTAAAATTAATCGATTTTTTCACTAAAAACTTAATCGATCACATTCCATATTACTGGTTTTATATTATGTTAGGAGATAAAGAGATTGGAAAAATATCTTTGCGAATAGGTTATAATGAAACGACATTAGCTAATGGTCATGTAGGTTATGAAATTGATACTGATTATCATGGTCATCATTATAGTTATTACGCATTAGAAATGATCAAAGCGCTTGCTGAAAAGCATGGTTTTAATTATCTGTTAATTACAACGACTATCGATAATCTTGCTTCACAAAAAATTATCGAAAAAGCTGGTGGAAAACTTTTGATCTCAGATTATCAATTACCTAAAGATCATATTTATTATGTGATTGGAAAATCAGCGATGAATGTTTATGAAATCAAAGTAGGCATGAGTTAAATGAAGACATATAAACTAGAAATCATCAAAGAAATACCAGAAGTTTTAAAGTCAAAACATCCACTTATCTTTGTTCATGGTGCTGCGGGTGGTACTTGGTATTTTTCAAATTTTCAGGAATATTTTAAAGATAAAGGGTTTATCTCTTATGCACTTTCATTAAGAGGACATGGTCATAGCGAAGGAATTGAAGATATTCATCATTTTCGATTAAAAGATTATGTCGATGATTTAAAATCTGTTATCGATTCACTAGATGAAAAGCCTATCTTAATAGGACATTCAATGGGAGGAGCTATTACTCAAAAATATATCGGATTATATCAAGAAGAAGTTAAAGCAGCTATATTATTATCATCAGCGAAAGCTGGTGGTATTGATGAAAATTCTCCACTAGGTTTATTTTTTAGTGATGCTAGATCATTTTTAAGAATGATGAGAAAAAAAACAGGAATGGAAAAAATGACTTTGGATGATCTATTGAATGAAACGATATTTAACGGCCGTTTTTCTGATCAAGAATTAGAAAAGATTAAAAAGAAACTTACCCAAGAATCACATTTAGTCAAAAAAGATTTATTAAAACCATATATTGCTCATGATGTAAAAATCAATATTCCTGTCTATGTCATCGGATCTTTTGATGACCATATTATTGGTTTAAATGACTTAAATGAGACTGCAAAAGCTTTTAACACCAAACCCATTATCCTAAATAAACTTTGTCATTTTCTAACCATTGATCCCAATTGGGAAATGGCTGCTATAGAGATTGAAATCATTTTAGCTCATATTTTAGACGATTTTGTGAAATAATTCTATTTTCTTAATTAAATTAAGTAGAAAGTAAGAATGATGAACGATTTATGAAATGAATTATTCTTATAATGAGAGAATAAACCATATCTTAATTTAAAAGGGGCGGATGAGTTTGAGTAGTGTGTTGATTGTCTCCAATCAAAACGAAAAGGTTTTCGAAATTGAAAAGTGTTTAAATCATCATCATTTATCTTTAACAATAAAATCATTTGAACAAATCAATCGTGATCACTCTATTTTAAAAACGCATCATATCATTTTATTTCACGCAGAATATCAAGAAGCAACTAATATTCAAATCATTAAATATTTAAGAAATCATTCTAAATGGCCAATCTATGCACTTTCAAACCATGAAGATACTGAAATCATTACTAAATATCTTGATGCTGGTGTAGAAGGTTACCTTTCTTTTCGCATACCATGTGATTTAATTGTATCTAAAATTAAGGCTGTCAAAAGATATATTGATAACCACATTTATCGAGTGAATGATGTTTTAAAAATAGCTGGAATCACTTTCGATTTAACTAATCGTACGATTGAAACTACCAATAAAAAGCACAAACTTACACTTAATGAACATCACATTTTATCTGTTTTAATTGCAGAACAAAATCGTGTTGTATCTAAAGATGAACTGATATCAAAAATATGGGATGAACATAATTCAGCAACTGATAATGCCTTAGGTATTCATATATCTAGACTGAGAAAAAAAACAATCACTGATAATAATATTCAACTCATTGAAACCATATGGGGAGTAGGATATCGATTAAATACCAAAAACACATAAAAGGAGCAATCCTTTTTATTTGATATAACCAATCAGTCACATTCCATTCATTTTATGATATGATGCTTATATAAGATATAAGCGAGGAAATAAATATAATGCTAGATATGATTGTATATTATTCAAAGAGCGGAAACACAAGAGGTGTCGCTCACAGATTAAATGAGACTTTAAAAATTGAAATCGATGAAATAAAAGCT
>OBJA01001780.1_pt1 | contig 13905 bp, 10 predicted proteins | sample 1519751 | NCBI WGS metagenome assembly OBJA01 (sample SAMEA3881238, study PRJEB22517) | soil metagenome | biome: lake sediment; feature: soda lake sediment; material: sediment, water from around vicinity | place: India | collected 2013-12-23 | depth 3 m | reverse complement strand
CGCCGCCTCGCCGCTGCGGATGGCTCGCGACGCGAGCCTGCGTCGTCTTGCCGCGCTGCGCGGCGGACACCGTCACGTTTGCCACGATTACCATCGGTGGCGTTGACCCGGTGCCGGAGACTGCTACCGTTCATCTGACATCAACCCCTTCTTGACACCCACGCCAACCCGCCCCGGATCGCCGTCGATGTCTCCAACTTGTCTGCGTTCTATAGCCGGAACCGATGGACCAGCTGCGCCAGGGCCGCCGAGAGCTGGTCCAGCCGCGATGCGGTTTCCGTGTTTCCACGCGCCGCGCCGCTGTTCTCGTCGGTCATCTGGGCGATGCGCTCGACGTTGACGGCGACCTGCTGGATCGCGGCATCCTGTTCGCGTATCGCACTCGCAATGCCCTGCACACTTTGGGCGATACGTCCCGAATTGTCGCCGATGGTATTCAAGGCCTGTTCGGTCCGGGACACGACGTCGAGGCTGTCGCTCGTCTCTCGGCTTGCCTGATGCATCGACCCGACGGTTCCGGCAATGCGCTGCTGGATGTCGTTGATGAGGGCGCTGATTTCGTTGGTCGATACCGATGTCCTTTCGGCCAGTTTGCGCACCTCGTCAGCCACCACCGCAAACCCGCGCCCCTGCTCGCCGGCTCTTGCCGCCTCAATGGCGGCATTGAGCGCGAGCAGATTGGTCTGGTCGGCGATCTCGCGAATCACCTGGACGATACCGCCGATCTGCTGTGAGTTGACCTCCAGCGCCTCGACGTCTCCCCGCGATGCTTCAACCCGCGTCGCCACCGACTGCACTCGCGCGACCATTTCCTTCATCAACGCCAGGGCGGCATCGGTTTCCTTTTCGGCCTGATCGACCAGCTGGGCAGCGCTTTCGGCACCGGATGAGGTTTCTCCGACGCTCACCGAGGCCTCCTCCACCGCTGCCGCCACCGCCGAGGCCGCGTCGGCCTGCACGCCAGCGCTGTGACTGAGCGCATCGCTCGATGCGGTCAACGCCCTGGCCGCCTCGGAGATCTGTTCGCTCGAGGCGCGTGTTTCACTCAGAATATGACGGAACTTCTCGATCAGGTGGTTGAAGGCCAGGGCGGTCCGCCGCACTTCGGCAACCCCTTCCTCGGGCACCTTGTGGGTGAAATCGTCCTGACCGGCAACATGCTCCGCGATCTCGATGGCACGTTTCAACGGCCCTCCGACACCTCTTGCAACCCAGATCGAGAACAGGACCGTGGCCACGAACGCGATGATCGACAACGTGAAATTCATCAGCAAGGCGTTGAAGCCAGACGCGACCTGCCCCTCCGCCGCGCTCCGCACTCCAGCCGCGACGCGCTCCTCGAGGTGATGAATCTGGTCGATCCGGCGCGTACTGTCTTCGAACCAGGTATCGGCCGTGATGCGGAATTCGCCGAGATCATGCCGCTCCGCCAGCACCGCACGGTGACCACGTACCACTTCGGTTTCGTTCGACGCCTCGATCCGCTCCAGTTCGGCACGATCGGCCTGCGCTGCGGTGGAGTTGAAGATCTCGAAGAACGCATACTGCCGATGCACGCGCTCGAGGACGGCAACATATTGTGCAACCGTCGCCGAATCTGCGGCAAAGATCTGCGCCGTCAACGCACGTTCGAGACCCGCCGCCTCTTTCGCCCGCACCAGCGATTCGTACGAAGTCGAGCGCAGCGCGATGTCGGGATCCGTGCTCAATTGCGACAGGGTCGCCATCGCCGCGATGAGAGCATTGATGTTTCCGGTATAGAACCGGGCACTGTCGGCAGACGCAACCTCGAAGCCGTCCACGCGACGTCGAAAATCGTCCAGCTCGAGAAGGGACTGGACAACCTCATCCAGACGAGCCCCCACTCCTCGCACACCCGGCGCGGGGCTGTCGCGATAGACCTGAACGAAAGCCGCGAGCGCGCGGTCGGTACGTTCCCTGTAGCCGGGGAGTACATCCTCGAACAATGCACCGCCGGAACTGATGAAGACCCCCGTCGATCCACGCTCGATCTGCAGATAGTGGATGAGAACGCCAGCCGAAAGATTGACGTCGACCAGCGCGGCCGTGAGCTGGGCCGAGCGGTACTGCGCCAGACTGGACTGGACGAGCACCACCGCAAAAATGACCATGCCGAGCAGTGGCAGGGACACCAGCATCGCCAGCCGCGATCCGATTGTGGCACCTTGGAGACTGGGGGTTCGCGCGTTGTTGGGGAGTATTGTCGTTGTTTTCATGATCTGGGGAGGGCGGGGCTGCGCCGAGACACCCAAAGTTGTCCGAACAGGTACACAGTAACGGCAAAGTGGCCGTCAGGTTGAATCGGTTTCTCCACCGTCTGCATTGGGCGGGCTGCCGCCATCGCCACGGAACAGGCTCGGGGTCAGCGCGTGCCGTTGCAACAAGCGATAGAATTCGGTTCGGTTCCGGCCCGCCAGCCGCGCGGCATCGGATACGTTGCCGTCGGTTAGCTTCAACAACTGGATCAGATAGTTACGCTCGAAACGCTGACGCGCTTCGACGTAACTCAGGGGCTCCATGCTGCGAACGCGCAACGCGCGCTGAACCAGTGGCAGCGGAATCAACGGGGTGGTCGCGAGGGCGCAGGCCTGCTCGACGACGTTCTGCAGTTGGCGGACGTTTCCGGGCCACGCCGCACCGGCCAGCGCTGCGAGGGCCTCCGGAGCGAAACCGCGCAGGGTTTTCCGGTACTTTTCGGCCAGTTGAGCAAGAAAGTGCTGCGCAAGCAACGGGATGTCTTCCCGCCGCTCATCGAGCCGTGGCAAGGTCAGCGTCACCACGTTGAGGCGGTAGTAGAGGTCTTCGCGAAACTCACCCGTCGCCAGCGCGGCCTCGAGATCCCGATGCGTCGCCGAGAGGATGCGTACGTCGATTGCTTCGGCGCGGGTCGCGCCGACTGGCCGCACCGCGCGTTCCTGCAGCACCCGCAAGAGTTTGACCTGCAATGCGAGCGGCATGTCACCGATTTCATCCAGAAACACGGTGCCACCGTTGGCACTGGACAGCAGGCCCGTATGGGAGGTGGTGGCTCCAGTGAACGCGCCGCGTACATGACCGAACAGCTCCGACTCGAGCAACTGCTCGGGAATCGCCCCACAGTTGATCGCAACAAAGGGGGCGCTCGCGCGCGGACTCGCCCGATGGACGGCGCGCGCGAGCAGTTCCTTGCCAGTCCCGCTGTCACCCTGGATCAGCACGCTTGCGTCCGAGGCGGCAACCAGTCGCGCTTCATCCAGCACTGTCGCCATGCGGCTGCTGCGGCTGATGATTCCGTCGCGCCAGACTTCGTCCGTTTCATCTCCGTTACCACTCCCCTCGCCAACGACTTCCAGCGCGCTCGCGATCTTGTCGAGCAAGGCCTTGCCGTCGAAGGGCTTGGTCAGATAGCCGAACACGCCGCGCGAGGTCGCCTCGACGGCATCGGGAATCGTGCCGTGAGCAGTCAGGAGGATCACCGGCAGGGCCGGACTGCTGCGACGAATGTCCTCGAACAGCGACAGACCGTCCTTGTCTGGCAGGCGTACGTCACTGACGACCAGCGCAAAACGCTCGACCTCGATCAACGCGATCGCGGCCTCGGCGCTGGTCGCGGTGCTGATCCGGTAGCCACTGGCGCGCAGGCGCATGGACAGCAGGCGCAGCAGATCCACATCATCGTCGACGAGCAGCAGATGGGCTTGCGAAGGCGCAACCCGATCGCTCGATTGCGCGGAGTCGGGAGAGGAGGTACTCATGAATCATTGCTCCGTTGCGCGGCACCGTTGTCCGGTCCGGGCGCGGGTTGAGGTTCGGCGTCCGACTCCAACGGATCAACGGGCAGGGTCGCGTCGGGATCAGGACGTGCCGGCAGGCTTCGCTCGATCTCTGCCAGCGCATCGATCTTTTGCTGCAATTGTTCGCGCTCCCGTTCGACCGTCTCAAGTCGCGACTCGAGGCGACGCATGCGCTCGTGGAGTTGCTCGCGGGATTGCCACTCATTGGCCAGCAAGGTGGCCAGCGGATGCAACGCGCGTGCCTCGTCACTACTGGACACGAGCACCGCATCGAGCAGCGATCGCGCCCCGGCAAGGTTCGACGAAGCCCGTGGATGACCAAGCAGGATCGCGTGACGCAATTGCTCCGGGGGGGAAAGCGCTCCGGTCGGCGGAGAGTCAAGCGCATCCTGAGCGCGCTTCACCTCGTCCGGCGAACGCGTCCAGAGCGCGCCATGGAAGGCGATCAACGCGCTCCCCACGTCGTCGGCACAGACGCCGGCATCGACGCAAACAGGATGCAGTGGTAATTCACCCTTCTGCCCCGGGCCTTCCACCACATCCGCCTGCGACGCCTCGCCGCGCGCATTCAGCGAACGCTCGAACAATGCACAGCCGGCCGCCGAGAGCACGATCGCCACAACGATCAACCCTTGCGCGACGCGTTCGTCGACGCGAATCCACGCCACCCCTGATTCAATTTTCATATGGCAACTCGACCGTGAAATGCGCTCCCCCAGGCCCGCTCTGCAACCTGACCAGACCACCATGCGCATGCACGAATTCTCGCACGATCGACAGCCCGAGGCCGCTTCCATGACGATCCTGGGCCGGCTGGTCGCGCCCCTGAAAGAACGGCTCGAACACACGACCGGCCTCGTCCGACGGAACACCGGGGCCCTCATCGATGACATCAACGCAGGCTCGACCGTTGCGGGTGGATAGAGCAATTCGCAGTTCACCACCAGCCGGACTGAAGGAAACCGCGTTAGACACCAGATTGGCGAACGCGATCTCGAGCTTGTCAGCATCCGCGGCGATGTCCGGCACATCGCCGTCGATGACGACGCGCAGTTGTCTGCCCTGGATCTGCAACTGCTGTGCCGAAACGACGTCTCCAATCAGCGTACGCAGCGATACCCTGCGTCGCCGGAGCGTATGCGCGTCGAAGACCGCGGCGTTGTAGCCCAGCAAGCCTTCGATGCGTTGCTGCAGAACACGCACGCTGCTCTCGAGTATGGAGACGACTTCCCGTTGCCCTGGGTTCAGTCCCCCGACCACCCGGTCGTCCAGCAGCGCAATGCCTTCACGTAATGATGCGAGCGGTGTCTTCAGTTCGTGCGACACGTGTCGCAGCACCCGCGCACGATTGGCTTCAAGCTCCGCCAGGCGTTGTCGCAGCCAGTCGAGCCGTCGTCCGATCCGGCGCAGATCGGCCGGCCCGGAAATGGCAACAGCCGCATCAAAACGACTCTCGCCAAGCGCGTCAATCGCGCGCTCGACGCTCCGGAGCGGCCGTAGTATCCACCAACCGGTCAGTGCCGCCAGCAAACCGGCTGCGGCAAACGCGATCACGACATGCCACCCGAGCATGACACGGTTGGCCTCGAGTTCGTCGAGACGTCGCTGCCCGTCGCGGCCAATCTGAACGCGCACGGCGGTGGCGAGTTGCTCGTTGATCGGGGCAAAGCGTTCAAGCGCGGCAGACAACCGGTCGTCCACATCGGTTTCGTCGCCAAGCGCCTCGGCTGCCGCCTTCGCCGCGTCACGCCAACCATCCACCAGCGCGCCCACATGCGGGACACCCAGCGCTTCGATTCGTTCGAGCGCAACTTCAGCGTCCTGCCGTGCTTGCACGAACCGGTCCAGCAACTCGGCTTCCTCCAGCACTCGGAACTGCCGGGCACTGCGCTGCATGTCCACACTGCGTTCGGCCAGTTGCTGCACCGCGGCCGTCGAACGCAGCGCATGATTCGCGCCCGCCCGGCTGCGCTCGGCAAACGTCTCGAGCGCGACGAGCCCCCCTACCGCGGCCGATCCAAGTATTGCCGCGATCAGAAAGAAGCTCACCAGCAGGAGTTGGCTGAACGAAAGTCTGGACATTCGAGCTGCATCGAATCCGGTGTGCCGAATGGAATAGTCTAGCCTGCGCAAGGACTTCCCGGTAGTAAGTGAATGCAATCCGGCTGCGCACACCGCTCTGGAACTCGAAACCCTCATGCAGGGGGGCCCACCCGACGATGCCGGTAACCCGTTTCTTCACCGTGCTGCCCCTCGGACTCATACGGCACCGTTTGTGAGAAAAACCCTTGACCCCCCAACCTCGTCCCTCGATACTGCGCGCTGCGCAACCAAGCCATCGCATCGCCTGAAGTGCCGTCAACCGCAGCCAGGCTTGTGCTCCGGTCGGAGGCTTGAACCGCATGACTCACAAGGCCTGGGGTCAGTACCGGAAACCCATTGGTACCCTCCCGGCCCCAGCAACCGGACCAATCAATGGCCAGAATATTCTTTTTCCTGCTCCTGCTCGCTCCCGCCGGAGCATTGCTTGCTCAAAGCGGAGAGTTCGGCACCTCGATCGACATGGACGGCAAGGGCGGCGCCACCTTCTACGTACCCGCGCAAATAGCGGGACTGGGGGGAGTGGAGTTGATGGTCGATACCGGTTCGGGGTACATGACCATCAATGAGCGCATGCTTGACGATCTGAAACGTAGCGGTCAGGCGCATTTTGCACGCAAGCTGCGGGGCAGGCTGGCCAACGGCAGTGAGCTCGAGGTACCGGTCTATACAATCGACGCGGTGAGCATTGGTGAATCGTGCTGGCTGGATCAGGTCGAAGCGGCGGTGTTTCCTGGCGACACGCGTCCGATTCTGGGCATGAACGTGCTGCGGCGAGCCGGTCCTTTCATTTTCTCGTTCGATCCGCCTCGCCTCGTTCTGAGCCATTGTGCCGAAGCCCCGGGCGCCGCTCCGGCCGATTTCGCCGCACTCGACGAACACTGAGAACCGCGGCCGATCCGATACTGCATGACGGGTCGGTCGCGGTCGGTCACGAGCTCATGAGCTTACCGTGCCGGAGCATCCGGCGCTTGGGGCAAGTCCGGGTATCTTGTCGGTTCATCTGGAACCGGTTCGAACGCCGAGAACTCGCTGATCGGACGATCGGGTTCCATTTCGACGTACTGTTCGGGCTCATAGTCGCCATGCGCCAGCAAGTCTTCTCGCAGTACACCGATCTGCACCTGATCGGCACCGGAGAACTGCAACTCGTCGAGCGAAACCAGCACTTCCTTCGCACCGAAACCCAGGAAACCACCCGAGGACACAACCGCGTGGGCGCTTTGTCCATCGGGTCCGAGCACGATCGTCTTGATTCGACCAACACGCTCCCCTGCCGGATCGATGACCTCGATGCGCTGCAACTCTTCCGGAGTATGCGCGTAAAGCGGATTCTGACTCATCGCCGACTCGGGCGCGGCCAAACCGGGCTCGGGTACTTCATGCGGAACCTGCGGCGTCCTCTCCATTGGCTGCCCGGTTTCGGCAGACGGTGTGTGCATGGGTTCGTCGGACGCATCCTCGGCAGCCCACGCCGGTGCCACAACAAACGTGGCAATCGCGGTCACCACCAAGGTTTTTCGAAACATTTGAACGGATTTCATCATTTACCTCCTGCTCCAGCGGAAAACGAACCACACCACTTTCTCCATATCGATCGCGGGATTGAAGAGGGATCGCTTCCGCGTTGTTCATGCCGGCGACGCACGCCCTGCGGTGCGTCGAACCACCTGGGTCAGCGGTAGCGCTTCCGGCATGCGCCGTAAGTCAGTCAGTAGCTCTGGCCTTCAGTGACCTCTTCCCAGGCAGAGAACTCCTCGGGAGTGATCATGTCGTTACCGGCCGTGTCGATCTCGTCGAACGCCTCGGCAACCTCCGGATCCACTGCCGCCTCCTGGCGATCGATCACACCGTCCTGATTCGTATCGAGCAGGTCGAAGCGATCCGACTCGCCTGCTGCGAGCAGCATGGGCGTGAGCTGCGCGTCATGTTTGGCGGTCACCACGTCCGCAACCGCAACCATCGGAACGACATAGCCGACCACCAGAGCCGATGCAATTGCATGCTTGAGTTTCATACGATCTCTCCTTGTCAGTCAGTATCTGAAACGCCCCGGAACACCGGGGACACGCTCATCTCAGCAACGGCCATGCCAGCAATCTCGATTCTCTTTGTTTTCAGTAACCTGGACGAGCCGATCGATCAACGGACGATTCGTCACCGCGCAGACCAACGAGAAGGTGTCACCTGGAAGCGACGGATGACGCGCCAATCCAGCTGAATCCGGCGCGGTTCGCGGCACCAGGCCTGTCGCCATTTGCCGACACTGCTGATGACCAGCCCTCCTCCGAACACGCCTGCCTACGACCTGCGTTGACCAGACCGACGCGACGTTCCCCGTAATCGCTGGAACTCACCAATCGATTTGGAGCCTTATCGAGACCAGCCTCTCCCTCTGCCAGAATCCGCGCAAGAGGCCAACCAGGGTGCCCCCCCCTTTTGTCCGGTTCGTATTGCTACAGGAGCGATCGGTGACACCGAACAACACCCCGAAAACCTGCCCGGACATCACGACACCAAGACTGAACCGGTTTGTCGCAGGGTTGTTGCTCGCGGTCATGGCATCTTCGTCTTCGGCGACTGGCGAGCATGCACTCGAGCATTATGTGAGCCGCCCCGATCCCGCGTTCTCATGGTCGCCCTATCACGAATACAAGAGCTGGCTTGCACACTTCCACTTCCTGCAACTGACGTCACAGCAATGGCTCGACGCCGAACAGGTCGATCGAAGCTTATGGACACACGAACTGCGGCTGGTGATTCCGCGCGGCCCGCTCTGCGGCCGCCTACGCGCCGGATCAACCACAGCCGTCCTGGTCATCACGGGTGGTCGCAACCGACCGAACGCTGTGCCTGGCACGAGGATTCCGGAGATGGCGATGATGATCGCTCGCAGCTTCTGCCGCCCTGTCGTCCAGTTGCGTCAGGTTCCGAATCAGCCGCTTCGACTTGCGGGCGAACCCGCCAGGCAAACCGAGGATGCGTTGATTACCGCCTCGTTCGCTCGCTACCTCCAGGGCGAACCAGGCGACTGGCCGGTGCATAAGGCCATGGTGAAATCGGTCGTGCAGGCAATGAATGCCATCGAAGCCTTCTCGCGCGAGCGTGACGACGTGCCTGCAATCGACGGCTTCGTGCTCCTCGGAGCCTCCAAGCGCGGCTGGACCGCCTGGCTGACCGCTGCCGTGGATCCGCGCGTACGCGCAATCATCCCGGTCTCGATCGACATGCCAAACCTGCCCCGTCAGTTCGAACATCACCTCCGCGCGTATGGTGGCTACGCACGCGCCCTGCGCGACTATGAAGCCCACGATATCGGCTGTCACTTCGACAGCGAACGCGGACGCGCACTGCTCGAGCTGGTCGACCCTCATGCCTACCGGGAACGCCTGACGATGCCCAAGTTCGTCATCAACGCTGCGGGCGACGAATTCTTTGTTCCCGACGCGTGGCGCTTTTATCTCGACGACCTGCCTGGACAGACGTCGTTGCGCTATACCGTCAACACCGGACACGATCAGGGCAGCGCACGCGAGCAATGGGCGTTGTTCCAGGCGGCCGCGAGCTGGGTAGATGCCGTGCTCGACGGCCAGGTCCCCCCCACCGTGCGATGGGCGGTGGACAACGGCACCCTGGTCGTCGAAACCTCGGAAGCAGCGCGACAGGTAAAACTCTGGTACGCGGACAACCCGGTGGCACGCGATTTCCGCATCGAGACACTGGGGCCGGTATGGCAATCGCGCGAACTCACGCCAGACGATGATGGCCGCTACCGGGTTGCGCTCACCTCCCCCGAATCGGGGTGGCGCGCAGCCCTTGTGGAAGCGAGCTTCGGTGGGTGGCGATTGCGCGACCGACAGGTCTATACAACCGGCGTTTACGTTACGCCAGAGCGGATGCCTTACCCGCCGCCGGAGTGCCCGGAAAGCTTTCGGCACCAATAGCCCAGCGGGGCTTCGCACAAGCATCCACACGCCCCGGGGGAGGATGTGTCCACCAGGCCAAACCGCCTGGATTGCCCGTCGGTGCGGGTAAAGCCCGGAGAAATTCCTGACATTGTCGCTTCAGCCGGGTCAGGATAGCTTCGAAACGTATCCTTATGACAAAAAGCAAAAACGCCACCTTTTTGAGGTGGCGTTTTTGCTTGAATAAGTGGCGCGCTCGGCAGGATTCGAACCCACGACCCCCTGGTTCGTAGCCAGGTACTCTATCCAACTGAGCTACGAGCGCGCTGCAAAGAAAAACATTTTAGCAGGTTTTTATTATTAATCAAGCCCGCTTTATTATTTTTTTCCGAGTAATTGCTCGGTTGATTTCCATCCGTTTCCGGAAAGACTCGCATTATGTCTGGACTTTTGCTCGTTTGCAAGTGGTATCGAAAAATTTCTCGCTGTCCCGACGTCCCGAGACCCAAGCTTCGTCCAACACACGCGGCAAAGAGAAGTAGCTTACCTTTGGGTTACCTGAAAAAACGCATGCCCGGTCTCACAAGGGGCCGGGCATGCGTGGTCAAACCATTACGGGAGCAAGAAGATCAGCGGCTTTCCTCTTCCTCGATCATGGTCCGCAGATCGGAGACCAATTCTTCGGCGTTGATACCCCGCGCGGTCATCTCGTCGATCCAGCTCTGGATGACGGGCTCGGCAGCTGCCTTCCAGCGCTCCAGTTCATCGCCATCGATGGTGACGATGGTGTTGTTGCGCTCAACCGCGATGTCACGAGCTGGCGCATCGCCTTCATCCATTACGCGACCGACCCAGGCCGACGTCTCAAGCCCGGAGTTGGCGTCGATCACCGCCTTGAGGTCATCCGGCAGACGATCATAGCTGTTCTTGTTCATCGCGAAGACGAAGAAGGTAGTGTAGAAGCTACGCCCCCCCGCGAACTCGGTATGGGTGTTCACCAACTCGGCTACGCGCAATGCACGGGTCACTTCCCACGGAATCACGGTACCGTCGATGACGTTACGCGACAGCGACTCGGGCACCTGCGGCACCGGCATGCCCACGGGCGAGGCACCAAGTGTCGTCAGCAACTGAGTGATCATCCGTGTCGGGCCACGCACGGTACGACCACGCAAATCTTCGAGTTTTTCGATTGCCGGGGCACGCATGTGGAAGTTGCCGGGACCATGTACATGGACCGCGAGTGGCTTGATGGATGCGTACTCGTCCTGAAGGTGCTTCTCATAAAAGCGCCAGGCAGCACGTGACGTCGTTTCCGCATCGGCCGCGATGAACGGCAGATCGAACACCTCGGATTTGGGGAAGCGACCCGGTGTATAACCCGGCAGCGTCCAGATGATGTCGACGGCGCCATCGGTAACCTGGTCAATCAACGCCGGCGGACGACCGCCAAGCTGCATGGCCGGGAAAAGTTCAACCTTGATCCGCCCACCCGATTCGGCTTCGACCTTCTCCGCCCACGGGGCGATGAAGTTCGCCGGCACCGGCGCCTGCGCGGGCAGGAACTGATGCAGCCGCAGCGTGACTTCCTGTGCCTGAGCCGATGCGACCGTCAGCAACGCACCGCCAACGACCCCCGCTGCGATCAAAAGGGATTTCAACATGATTTAGTCTCCTCGTTTTACACCTGAAATGCGAAGCTCACACGACCCGAAGCAACAACGGAATCGCATCTGCCGCGGCAAATGATACCACCTGCGAAGTTCTCATTAGTATAATCGGTTCGTTTTTATTGAATAACCAACCCCGGTCAATGCGGGGTCGGAACCTGTCACTGCTTCCCGACAACTAGATGATAGACTAATCGACAATGAAATATCTACAATAGAGATATCGAAATTTGCGATAGCTGATAGAGCGAATTTGCCCTGCTCCCGGAACAACCAAGCTGCCACAATGGAGAATACTCGAGCCTTCGTCGACCGCAGGTCGCCAACTGTCCCGTTCTGCCTTTCCAGCCAGGGGTGCAAGGTGCGCAGCTACCGGGGTCGAATCGCTCCATGAGTCAGAACGAACAAGCAGGCCGAGGTTCAAAAACGCCGAGGAACCACAGCCATGCGGCAGTCAAGTAGACTGCCCCGGTGTTTTCGAGCCGCGGTCGCCGAGCCGACGCTTCGACGAAGAACGTCGCATACTAATATCGTTTAAACGAGCTGGAGGAGATAAAGTCTTGAATACCGTGATTGGTTCACGGCCGCCGGGCATCGCACCATCCCTTGAGGCATGGGTCGGACGCATCGTCGGTCATTTCGCAAGCGCGCTGGCCATTCTGGGAGGAGCCGTACTTACTGCGGTGATGATCATGGCGGTGATCTCCATCGTTGGTCGCTGGTTTGTTGGTACCGAACTTCCCGTTATCGGACGTCTTGGCCCGATCAAAGGCGACTTCGAGCTTGTTGAGATGGGGGTCGGTTTCGCCGTGTTCTCGTTCATGGGATGGTGCCAGTTCCAGCGTGGTCACGTCACCGTGGACATCTTCGTCAGCCGTCTCGGACCACGCGCGCTGGCCGGCCTGTCTGCCTTCTCGAACATCGCCATCACCGCTGCTGCGGCGCTGATCGCATGGCAGCACGGACTGGGCATGATGGACAAGATCCGCTATCACGAATCAACCATGATCCTGCAGATTCCGGTTTGGTGGGGTTATGCCGCAACGCTTGTCGGTGCTTGGGCCTTCGCGCTCGTTTCGCTCTATACCGTCTGGCGCAGCCTCAACGAGGCCCTCGGCACAGGCGAACCAACCACCGGACAGGGGCACTGAGGCATGACCAATCTCGAAATCGCAATCTGGTCCTTCGTCATTCTGCTGGGCCTGATCTTCGCACGCATGCCGATCGGTCTGGCGATGCTGCTGTGTGGGTTGGTGGGCTCCTACACCATCTTCGGCAATTGGATGCCGGTGCTGTCGAATCTGAAGCAGCATGCCTACGAGACCTATGCCAACTATTCGCTATCGGTGGTGCCGCTGTTTCTGCTGATGGGCGCCTTCGCAATGAAAGGTGGCCTGTCGACTGCATTGTTCAATGCCGCCGCGGCGTGGCTCGGTCACCGCAAGGGCGGCGTTGCGATGGCGGCGGTCGGCGCGTCGGCGGGCTTTGGCGCGATCTGTGGTTCATCGCTTGCCACCGCAGCCACGATGGGGCGGGTCGCGCTGCCGGAATTGCGACGCCATGGCTACTCCGGTGCATTGTCCACCGCATCGCTGGCCGCTGGCGGTACGCTGGGCATTCTGATTCCACCATCGATCGTGCTGGTCATCTACGCCATCCTGACCGAGCAGAACATCGCGAAACTCTTCGTGGCGGCAATGATTCCCGGCATCCTCGCCGCCATCGGCTACATGATCACGATCGCCATCCGGGTGCGCTTCGACCCCCGCGATGCGGTCCAGACACCACGGCTCAGCTACTGGGAGCGCTTCAAGGCACTCAGTGAAATCTGGCCGGTGGTGATCATCTTCGTGGTGATGATCGGCGGGATGAACACCGGCGTATTCACCCCGACCGAGGGTGCCGCCGTGGGTGCAGCGGGGACCGGACTGGTTGCCGCCCTGCGCGGCCGACTCGGCTGGCGGGAACTGGTCGACTGCTTCCGTTCGACCGCGGTTTCCACCGGCATGATCTTCTTCATCGTGCTCGGCGCGGGATCCTACAATGCGTTTCTCGCCGTCGCCCGGCTCCCGGTGGCCGCCGCTGACTGGGTGGGTTCGCTCGGGGTCACGCCGCTGCTGGTGCTTCTCGTCATCCTGTTCATCTATCTGCTGTTCGGGTGCGTGATGGACTCGCTGTCGATGATCCTGCTGACGGTGCCGATCTTCTTTCCCGTAATCATGGCGCTCGACTTCGGTCTCACGCCGGAAGAAACCGCGCTCTGGTTCGGCGTGCTGGTACTGATCGTCGTGGAGGTCGGTCTGATCACACCACCCGTAGGGATGAACCTGTTCATCATCAACTCGATGGCAGGTGGCGTTCCGATGAGTCAGACCTACCGGGGCGTGATCCCCTTCGTTGCCTCGGACATGATCCGCACGCTTATTCTGGTGCTGT
>OBJA01001778.1_pt1 | contig 13909 bp, 14 predicted proteins | sample 1519751 | NCBI WGS metagenome assembly OBJA01 (sample SAMEA3881238, study PRJEB22517) | soil metagenome | biome: lake sediment; feature: soda lake sediment; material: sediment, water from around vicinity | place: India | collected 2013-12-23 | depth 3 m | reverse complement strand
CGCCTGGTTCAGGGATCCGGCCGGCAATGTCTTGTCCGTGATCGAGGACAAGCGCGATTGACGGCGAACCGCCTATAAATCCCGGCGTTCGAGAGGCGACCAAGGCCCGAGGGACCGTCGGTCATGCGATCGGAGGCTCTTTGGCAGGATGTCTTCAACCCCCCTAAGCATAGGAGAGAGACGATGGCTCGTTACGTGGATGGTTTCGTAGTGCCAGTGCCGAAAAAGAGCGTCGAGGCCTATCGCCGCCTGGCGCAGCAGGCGGGTGAGATATGGAAGGAGCACGGCGCGCTCGAATACGTCGAGTGTGTCGCCGACGACGTGAAGCCGGGCGAGGTCACATCCTTTCCTCAGAGCGTTCAGCTCAAGGAAGACGAGATCGTGGTATTCGCCTGGATCGTGTACGAGTCGCGCGAGCAGCGCGACCGTGTCAACGAGAAGGTGATGAGCGACCCGCGCATGTCGGGTATGGGCCCCGAGGACGTGCCTTTCGATGGCAAGCGCATGATCTGGGGCGGGTTCGAGGTGCTGGTCGAGATGTGAGCACGCGCTTTGAAGGTCGACGCGCCATGCGGTCGGGCGAAGGCGTGTCGTGACGGAGTCCGGCCTTCCGCCTAGGGCGCAGCGGGTGGGGAGAGCAGCGTGCCCCAGTCGCCGGACTGCGTCGTCACGCCCCCGTCGGCCTCGACGATCAGGCTGACGCTCGGGCCGGTGACCGTGACGAGGATGCTGCCGCAGCCGCTGCTGCAGCCGTCCTGCAGGCGGATCTCGCCGGATGCCGGTGCGTCCGTGTAGCGGGTCGGGCGTCCCTCCTGCCATACGATCGGGGCGCCCGTGGTCGCGATGCGCAGACTGATCCCCGGATCTCCGTTGTTCGTGTAGCGGTGCAGCGTGCTGGCGCCCTCCGTGTGAGCGCCTATCGTCACCGAGTACGGCCCCGATCCGGGGCCCTCCACGGTCTGTATGCGGAACGGGCGGAACTGGTAGTTGACCGTCGGGCTGGAGGCGTTCAGCGGCGCGGCGTAGTGCTGGGCGTTGAGGCCGCCGATCATGCCGGCGTCCGCGTCGGCGGAGACCTCCAGCGTCGTCGTCAGTACGCCGCCGGTCATGCCGGCGGTGTAGCGCATCTGGTCGGTGATCGAGGTGGCGGTGCCGTTGGCGTGGAGGATCTCCACGGGGCTCGATGCGATCACGGCCTGCGCGCTCCAGTCGCCGGGGCCGCCGGGATCGCCGCTGAGGGCGATGGCGGTGATGTCGATGAAGCCGCTGATCAGGACGCCCTCGATCGCGCAGTTCGACAGCGAGACGCGCAGCGCGGGGCCGGCGGGCAGGGCGAAGCCGGGGGCGAAACGCCGGTGGCTGACGCGGTTGGTCTCGAAGTCGTAGCCGTCGGGGCTGCCGGCGCACTGCGCGATGTCGCTGGCGCCGAACTCCGGGCCGGACAGCAGTCCGGCGTGCTCGCGCAGCATGGCCGTGGCGATGTTGCCGAGCACGATGAGGCGGCTGGTCATCTCCAGCGAAGAGCGGGCCAGCAGGACGGTATTGTCGCTGGTGATGGAGCCGATCACCCGGGGTTCGTCTTCGAAGCCCTCTCCGAGGGGCAGGGACAGCGGGGCTTCCTCGGGCACGCAGGCCGCGAGCAGGAAGGGGAGGCAGGCAAGGGCAGAAACGAATGACGGCCCGGCCTTCGCCTTGCGGATGTCCTCGTGCGCGCTTCCCGATCCGCCGGGTGTCACGGTGTCTTTCGTCATTCTTCGAGTCCGGGGCCATCGAACCGGAGCCGCTCGGCTCGGAGCGGCGTCTGAGGAAGGTAACGGCAGGGGAGCATGCGACTTGACGCGCGCGTGCGCGGATCAGCCGGGCTGCGGACCGGGTAGCGATCAGTCGGAGTCGGAAGGGTCGATTGCCCCTTCAGGAGGCGGGCGCTAGTCCTCGGGCCGCCGGTCCGCTATGGCGATGCCCGGGCTGGAGCGAGGGAACGCCGTCGAAGTCAGTCCGCGTAGCTGACCTGCGAAGGGAAGGCCGTGCAGTTGCTCAGCGCGAGGGCCGGCGGTTCGACGGAGACCGTGAACGGTGCGGTCTCCTTCAGGGCGCTGAGCCCGAGGATGTGGCGCGTGCCGCCGGGGAAGACCGCGGCCTCCACGTTGCGTATCTCGCAGTTGTCGCCGATGGTGATGGCGGACAGGCGGTAGATGGGGACCGTGCGGCGCCTGCCGTCGGCCATGATGCCGGAGATGCTCTTGACGTATTCCGCGTTGTTGCGCTTCTTGAGCACGGCAAGGGTCTGCTCGTCGATCGTGACGTAGGCCGAGCCGGTGTCGAGCATGAACTCGGTGCTGCCGTATCCGTCGATTCCGCCGCTGACGTAATAGGTCACGGTGTCGCGATCGTAGATCGGCACGCTGGTGCTGAAGCTGCTGCCCCAGGCGATGGGCGATGCGGCTAAGGTGATTGACAGACAGAGGCGCAGGTGTCGCATGGCAGTCCGGTCTTCCGCTCCTTGCAGGCAAGCGTGTACCGGAGACAGAGCATGCTTCGTGCCACTGCGGGATTATCATTCGCGACAATGCCTTGGAATTTCAGCGCTGCCGATGGGCGTGCGATCGTGCACCGTTGTGAATCAATCGCCCCTTTCTTTGCACGCACATGGTGCGCCGATGGCGATCCGTGCGACCGCTCCGAGCAGGGGCTGGATCGGTGGAACATACGGTCGATAGAATCATCTAATCAAGTAACGTTCTTGCCCCGACCAAACTTGATCAGAGGAGCATGAAATGAAGCATCGGAAACTCAGACTCGCGTCCTTCGCCGCCATCGCGGCGGTGGCGAGCCTCGGCGTCGCCTCGGTCGGCAGCGCGGCGATCGGCACGGGCGCCGCATCCGTCTCGGATGCGGACATGATGCTTGCCGCCAACGTCGGCAGGAAGGTCGATAACCCGGGCAGCCTCCAGGCCGCACGCCTGCAGGAGGCCGAGTTCGCAGCGTTCGACGCCGCCGAGGCGCGCGTGATGTATCGCCCGACGGTGCACGCCGGCCGCCATACCGACAACGTGTGGCGCTGGCGGACGCGGGAGCAGGCGGAGTTCGCGGCGTTCGATCGTGAGGCGACGGAAGGAGCGGTCCGCGAGCCGGTAGTCTTCTCCGGGCGGCGGATCGACCATCTGCATCGCTGAGGTTACAGAGCTGAAGTCAGGATAGCGCGAAAGGAATCGAACCCTGCCTTGACGTCGCCTGCCTCGCGGCGGCGCGTCCAGGCAGGATTTCACGCAACGTGTTTTCCCGCCTATTCCCGCAATCGAGCGTCGCGCCGCCAGCGCACGCTGATCAGATCCACCGGCCGCGCAGCTTGCGCATCAGGTGGCTCCATACTTCTCCAGGCTCGTCGGCAAAGACCAGATTGGCGGAATCGGCGGTCAGGTGCCAGCCGCCGTTCTCTATCTCGGCGGCCAACTGACCTGCCGACCAGCCCGCATAGCCGGCGTAGATCCGATACGCCCCTTCGCCTCCCGGTCTCGCGTGCATATCGATCACCGACTGGAAACCCAGCACGAAATCGACGTTGCCGATGACGCGCGCGGTCTCGGGCCCTTCGCCTCCGTCGGGCGTGGCTGTCGCCCGGATTATAGCCTCCGGCGGCCGACCCTCCAAAAGCCGCGAGGATTCGTGCCAGATGGCAGGCGATCCATCTCCCTGTGCTGCCGGCCGATCCCGCGCCTTGACATGCAGGCGGCTTCTTGGCGATGCTCAATAGCCATCTCGAGTCCGGCTCCCGCCGGAACGGGTTCGAGCCAATTGGACCAGGTGAATTTTATGGACCCAGTGCTCGCCTTCCTGCTCCTGACCTGCATCATCGTGCTGGTCCCCTATCTCCTCTGGCGCATCCCCGTGATCGGCCGTCACGTCCCGCTGGTGGTCCTGCAGATCCTGCTGGGCGTGGTGCTGGGGCCCTCGGTGCTCGGTGCCGTGGTGCCCGGCCTCAGTACGTCATTCCTGACTCCCGACACGGTGAGCCGCATCGGCGCGGTGGGATGGCTCGCCGTGGTGTTCTTCGTCTTCCTCACCGGTCTGCATTTCGACGCCGCCGATCTGCGCGGGCGCGGGCGGAGCTTCACCTGGATCAGCATCGCCAGCGTCACGGTGCCGCTGGCGATGGGGGTGCTGCTGGCGTTCTGGCTCCTCGATGCCTTCCCGATGCTGTCGGGCGAGCGCGCCACGCCGTGGTCGTTCGCGCTCGGCTTCGGCGTGGCGATGGCGGTCACGGCCCTGCCGGTGCTGGCCGGCATCCTGCGCGAGATGGACCTGCTGCAGACCCGTGTGGGGCAACTGGCGCTGGGCGCGGCAGCTGTCAACGATATCTTCCTGTGGGTGCTGATGGCCCTATTGCTGCTGATGGCGGGCGGCGCGGTGAGCGGCACGGCGCCTTCGGCGCTGCTCCTGGGCGCCGTCTATCTGCTCTTCCTGATCTTCGCGGTGCGGCCGCGCCTGCCGCGGCTGCTGGCCAATGCCTGCTCCAAGGACGGGCGGATCAGCGAGCGCGACCTGGTGCTGATCCTCGCGCTCTGCTTCGGTTCCGCGGCGATCACGGAGGCCGCGGGCCTGCATTTCATCGTCGGCGGATTCGTCGCCGGCGCGATCATGCCGAAGCGGATCGCGGAGCAGATCCTGCGCAGCTTCGAATCATTCGCCCTGTTGCTGCTGATGCCGTTCTTTTTCGTCACCACGGGCCTGCGGGTGGAGATCGACGCCGGCAGCGGCATCGCGACGATACTCTTCATCGTGACCCTGGTGGCGATGCTCGGCAAGCTCGCGGGCACCATCGTCCCCGCGCGCCTGTGCGGGATGAGCTGGCGCGATTCCTGGCGGCTCGGATCGCTGATGCAGTGCAAGGGGCTGATGGAGGTGGTCGTCGTGACCATTCTGCTCGATGCGGAGATCATCTCCATCGAGCTCTTCACCATCCTGGTGATAATGGCGATCGCCACCACGCTGATGACCAAGCCGATGGTGAGGGTGGTGCGCGCCGAGAAGCAGGCTTCGCCTGCCACCACGTCCTGAGCGGTCACCGGCGCGGCGGGATAGCCGGGGGGCTGCCCCAGCGGCACATCAGCGTCCCTCGATCTTCATTCTTCACTGACCGGCGCGGTTCGAGCTACGCCTCTGTGAAACAGCGCCGCCGGTCGCTCTCTGCCCCGATGTCTCGGGCTGCGGAGACAGGCGTGCGCGGCTTCGATCCTGGAATCGGTCGGAGCGACCCGCTATCCTTTGAGCCTCCAGTCCCCGGAAGTGAAGAAAGCGGTTCTCAAGAATATCCAACGGAGGTTGCATGGACGTCACCCTGATCGTCATCCTGGTTCTGCTCGCCCTGTTCGCGTTCTACGCCATTGCCATCTACAACCGTCTCGTCGCGCTCAAGAACCGCTTCAAGAACGCCTTCGCCCAGGTCGAGGTGCAGCTGAAGCGCCGCTACGACCTGATCCCCAACCTGGTCGAGACCGCGAAGGGCTATCTCACGCACGAGCGCGAGACGCTGAACGCGGTGGTCGAGGCGCGCAACGCGGCGGCGCGGGGGCTGGATCAGGCGCACGCCGATCCGGGCAGCGCCGAGGCGATGAAGGCGCTGGGACGGGCGGAAGGGACGCTGGCCGGCGCCCTCGGCCGCTTCAACGTGGTGGTGGAGGCCTATCCCGATCTCAAGGCCGACCAGAACATGCGCCAGCTGAGCGAGGAGCTGACCAGCACCGAGAACCGCGTCGCCTTCGCGCGCCAGGCCTTCAATGACTCGGTGATGGAGTACAACACCTACAAGCAGTCCTTCCCGCAGACGCTGCTGGCGGGGATGTTCGGGCACGGGCCGGACGCGGCGCTGATGGAGTTCGAGGACCGCGAGCAGATCCAGGCGGCGCCGAAGGTGTCGTTCTGATCGGTCCCGAACCGCTGCGCGCATGAATTTCTTCGAGGCGCAGGCGCGGGCGAAGCGCCATACCGTCCGGCTGATTTTGCTGTTCGCGCTCGCGGTCGCGGGACTGGTGGCGCTGACCAACCTGGTGGTGCTGCTGGTGGTCGGCTACGGCAACACCGGCGTGCTGAGCGCGTCTCCCGCCTTTCTCGCCGGGCAGTTCGACTGGGCGGTGTTCGCCGGCGTGACGCTGTTCGTCGTGCTGACGATCCTGTTCGGCAGCGTGTACAAGTCGATGGCGCTGTCCGGCGGCGGGCGCAGTGTGGCGGAGATGCTGGGCGGGCGGCTGATCCCGGGCAACACCCGCGATTTCCATGAGCGCCGGCTGGTGAACGTGGTGGAGGAGATGGCGATCGCCTCCGGCATCCCGGTGCCGCCGGTATACGTGCTCGAAGAGCCCGGCATCAACGCCTTCGCCGCGGGAACCTCGCCGAATACGGCGGTGATCGGCGTGACGCGCGGCGCGCTCGAATACCTGGACCGCGACGAGCTGCAGGGCGTGATCGCGCACGAGTTCAGCCACGTCTTCAACGGCGACATGCGCCTCAGCCTGCGCCTCATCGGCGTGCTGCACGGCATCCTGCTGCTCGCGCTGCTGGGCTACTACCTGCTGCGCTCGGCGCGCTACGCCCGCCGCTCGCGCGGCCAGGGCGCCGGCGCGGAGATGGCCGTCCCGGTGATCGGGCTGGGCCTGATGGCGATCGGCTCGGTCGGCTACTTCTTCGGGCAGTGGATCAAGGCCACGATCAGCCGCCAGCGCGAGCTGCTCGCCGACGCCTCGGCGGTGCAGTACACGCGCAACCGCGAGGGCATCGCCGGTGCGCTGAAGAAGATCGGCGGCCTCGTCGCCGGATCGGGGCTGCAGACGCCGGCGGCGGCGCAGTACAGCCACGCCTATTTTGCGCGCGGCGTGAGCGGGGCGCTGCAGTCGCTGTTCGCGACCCACCCTCCCTTGAAGACGCGCATCAGGCGCATCGATCCGCAGTGGGACGGGCGCTTCGTGACGCCGCAGAAGGCACAGCCCGCGCCGGGGGCGGCGCCCGGTGAAGACGCGCGCGTGCCGGCGGCTGCGGTCGCGGGCGCCGTGGCCGCCGCGGTCCTGAGCGCCGACCAGCTCATCGCCCGGGTCGGGACGGTGGGCGAGGAGCAGGTCGGACTCGCGCGCGAGATCATCGCCGCGATCCCGGCGCGCCTGCGGGACGCGGCCGAGGAGCCGTTCGGCGCGCGCGCCGTCGTGTACGGCCTGCTGCTGGATGCCGGCGGCGGGTCCGCGCAGGCGCAGCAGGAGATCCTGGCGGCCAGGGCCGATCCCCATGTCGCCCGCCTCACGCTGGAATTGCAGGCCGACGTCGCCGTCCTGCCGGCCTGGGGCCGGCTGCCGCTGGTAGAGCTGACCGTACCCGCGCTGCAGGCGCTGTCGCCCGAGCAGTACCGGCGCTTCCGCGCGGTGGTCGGAGAGCTGATCCTGGCGGACCGGCGCGTCGATTTCGGGGAATGGATCCTGCGCCGGTTCCTCATCCGGCAGCTCGATCAGTCCTTCGGCCTGCGGCGCCCGATCGGGGCAGGCCGCCAGCCGCTGGAAGCCGTGCACAGGGAGATCGAATTCCTGCTGTCGCTCTTCGCCCATACCGATCATCCGGACGGGGACGAGGCGCAGCGGGCCTTCGCCGCCGGCGCCGCCGCGCTGGGCATAAGCGACCTGCGCTTCATGCGGCGCGACGAGCTTTCGCTGAAGGACCTGGACGAGGCGGTGGACCGGCTGGAGGGGCTCGAAGAAGTGCTCAGGCCGCGCCTGCTGACGGCCTGGGCCACGTGCATCCTGTTCGACGGCAAGCCACGGATCGAGGGGCTGGAGCTGCTGCGCACCCTGGCGAGCTGTCTGGACAGCCCTATGCCGCCGGTGCCTGGAACGATGAGGGCCGTTGCGGACGGCGCCGCTGACGCCTGGTAGCGGCCGGCCCGGTGCCGGCCGGCGGGCCTACCACCTGAAATGCACGAACACCCGCCCGTGGTTTTTGGCGTCCTTCTCCACGCGATGGTAGCGCTGCTTGATCCGCGGCTGGTCGAGGAAGCGCAGGACGCGCTTCTTCAGCTGTCCGCTGCCCTTGCCGGGAATGATCTCCACCAGCGCAATGCGCTTCTCTTCCGCCTCGTCGATGATGCCGTGCAGGGCGGCGTCGATCGAGCGTCCCTGCTGGAATATGGGATGCAGGTCCAGTTTCAGCTTGGCCACGGCGTGCGCGTCCCGCGGTCAGGCGCGTATCGCGCTCAGGTGACGACCGTCACGGGGCCGCGCGCGTAGCGCATCACCTTCTCGCTGACGCTGCCGAGCACGATCGTCTGGAACCGGGACAGTCCGCGGCGGCCGAGCACGACCATGCTGTCCTTGTGCCGGTCCATGTAGGTCAGGATCTCTTCGGCGGGGTCGCCGACGATGATCAGCGCTTCGGCCCCCGCGCCCGTCTCTCCGATCGCGGCCCGCGCGGCGGCGATGACGGTGCCGCCCCTTTCCTGCTCGATCGCGGCGATGTCTTCGCGGCTCATCTTGGACATGGCCATGATCGATTCCGGCGTGGCCGGGATCACGTGCAGGAACTTGAGCGGCACCCCCAGCGCCGAAGCCATGCGGGCGGCGAGCCGCGCCGCGCGGTGCGACCCCTCCGATCCGTCCACGGGCACCAATATCTCCTTGCATTCAGCCATTTGTCGTCCTCCTCCAGGGGTGGCCGGCAGCGCACCGCCACGTGTCCTGCCGGCGTGGCGCATCCTCCGGGAACTGTAACCCAGCCCCGTCGCGACCGGAAGCTCGCCTGCCCGGCCGCGGCTCCCACCCAGCGGGCCGTCACACGGTGGAAAAGCCCGCCATAATGTAGATATATTCTAAAATGTAGATGTATTCTAAATATCCAGATCACCACGAGGAGCACAATGACGTCCAGCAAAAGCCACATCACGGCGCGGATCCGGGAATTCAGGATCCCGCCCGTGCACGACGGCCTGATTCTCGGTCGTGAAGCGGCGATAGGCTGCGTGGCGATGAGGCAGGCGCTCGGGCTGCTTTCCTCCAGCGCCTACGTCCACATCGAGATCGATGACGACGTCGTCGGCGATATCCTGCTCAAGGAAGGGATCCTGCGCCGCATCCCCCGCGACCAGTTGATCAGCTTCGTGCTGGAGCGGATCAAGCCATACATGTCGCCCGCCGAGATCCTGCATCTCGAGATCGGAGCCGAGGTGGAGCTCCAATTCACCCCGTGAAGGCACTGGTAGCGAAGGACACTCTGACGCCCCTGCTGGCGCGGGTTTCCGCCTGGTCCCGTCCCTGCCAGGTGCACAGTGCGCCGGGCACGGTCTATGCCGTCTTCGCCGACGAGGCGGACGACGGCATCGATTCGTTCCTCGGACTGGTCACGCCCCAGCGCATCGCCCGCTTTCCCGATCGCATCTTCGCCGACCTGGTGCCGCTGGCGCCGCTGTCGGCGATCAGCGCCGGCAGCGGGCTCGACGAAGTCGAGGCGCACTTCGCCGACCAGGCCCTGATGGCGCTGCCGGTGATGGAGAACGGGCGCTTCATCGGCGCGGTGACGCGCGAGAGCCTGCTCAAGACGCTCCTGCGCCGCGACCGCATCCTGATGCGGCAGATGCAGGCGCTGCGCGAGAACCTGGAGGCGGACCGCAGCCGGCTCGCGTGCTGGTCGGAGCAGTTGCGGTCCCTGCATGAGATCAGCTACGGGCTGCTCGACATGATCTCGCACACCGACGACATGTACGCGCTCATGCAGGCCGGCATCGAGTCGCTGCGCAAGCTGATCGGCTCGCGCTACGGCGCCATCGGCATCGTCGGCGACGGGGGCCGGCTGAAGCGGTTTCTCCACGCCGGCCTGGACGAGGAGACGGTGCGCCGCATCGGGCGGCTGCCCACCGGCAAGGGCCTGCTCGGCGAGGTGCTGCGCGCCCAGGATATGCTGCGCGTGGACGACATCAGCACGGACCCGCGCCATGTCGAGTTCCCGCCCCATCATCCTCCCATGGAGCGCCTGGTGGCGGCGCCGATCGCCTACCGCGGCCGCGTGCTCGGACACGTCTACCTGTGCGACAAGGAGAGCGGCGCGCCCTTCACCGATCATGATGCGCTGCTCACGCTCACCTTCGCCAACACGCTGGCTTCCCTCCTGGTCAACGTCGAGGAACAGGCCCGGCGCCGCGAGGCCGAGCGTACCGCGAGCCGGCTGCTGGCCGAGAACCAGCGGCTCAGCCGGCATCTCCTCGGGGTGCTCGAAGAGGAGCGCCGCTTCATCGCGCGCGAGCTGCACGACGAGATGGGACAATGCACCACCGCCATCCAGGCCGAGGCCGAGACCATCAACGCCCTGAGCGCCGGCCTCGATCCCCGCATCCACCAGTGCGCGAGCAGCATCAGCGACCTCGGCTCCCGTCTGTACAACGTCGTGCACGCGATGCTCCGCCGACTGCGCCCGGAGCTGCTCGACGATCTGGGCCTCAGCGAGGCGGTGCGCTACATCGTCGGGACTTGGCAGGCCCACTACCCGCACATCCGCTGCCGCCTGCGCCTGGGGGAAGGGCTCGACGACCTGGACGAGGCCATCGGCATCGTCGTCTACCGGGTCGTGCAGGAGTGCCTGACCAACGTGGCCAGGCACGCGCAGGCGACGGCGATCGCAATGCGGCTGTCGCGCCGCAGCCGCGGCGCGTACGGCGAATGCCTCTCCCTGCTGGTCAGGGACAACGGCCGCGGCCTGACGCCGAAGCGGGTCGGGCTGGGCCTGGTCGGCCTGCGCGAGCGGGTGGAGACCCTCGGCGGCCGCTTCAGCATCCATTCGCCCGGTCAGGGCACGCGCGTCCACGTGTACATTCCCGTGTACCAGGACAGCAATCCGCAGGCGGACGCCCTGCGCAGCGTAATCTCGGGCTGATCCTCCGCTTTCCGTCCGCCTCGCCTCACCCCGCGCTGGCGCGGGGCCCGGTGTTCCGCGCCCGTCGAATACGGAATTTCCCTATGCAACGGATGGCTTATATCTCGATACAGAGACGTGGCCCGCACGCAGGGGTGTGGTCGGCTTTCTCCTCCATATAGGACGGAACATGCGCAACAACGGTCCCGTAACACAGCTCGAACGCCACTTCGGCGAGAACGAACGGATCATCTCCAAGACTGACCTGAAGGGGCGGATCGTCTACGCGAACCGCACCTTCATCGACATCAGCGGCTTCACGCGCGAGGAGCTGATCGGGAAGGCGCACAACGTCCTGCGCCATCCCGACATGCCGCCGGCCGCGTTCGAGGACCTGTGGCGCACGCTGAAGGCCGGCAGGCCCTGGCGCGGCATGGTGAAGAACCGCTGCAAGAACGGTGACCACTACTGGGTGGATGCGAACGTCAGTCCGGTCTATGAGAAGGGCACGGTCACCGGCTATATATCGCTGCGCACGCGGCCGACGCGGGAGCAGGTCGAGCGCGCGGAGCACGTCTATCGCCTGATGCGCGAGGGCAAGGCCGCGCATCTCAGGGTGCGGGAAGGACGCATCATGCGCCGCGGACTGCTGGGCGTTTTCGACACCCTTGCCTGCCTGGACCTGCGCAACCGGACGCGCATCGCCCTGGCGACGCTGGTTCTGGCGGGATCGGCGACGGCGTTTGCGGGCTTCGGCCCGTGGGCGATCGCCGCCGTGCTGGCGGTGCTCGCCGCGGGCATGGGCGTCTACGTGGGACACCGGCTCGTCGATCCCCTCCAGGAAACCGCGCGCTTCGCGCAGGCGCTGTCGGGCGGAGACCTGGGGATCGAGCCGAGCAGCCGCGGCGGAGAGCTCGCGGAGCTGCTGCACACGCTGGACATCATGAAGGGGACGCTCAACGGGATCGTCTCCGACGTCGCCTACAAGGCCGAGGGCGTGGGACGCGCCGGCAGCCGCATAGCAAAGGGCATCGCCAGCCTGTCGCGGCGCACCGAAGCGCAGGCCGCCTCCCTGCAGGAGACCGCGGCGAGCATGGAGCAGCTCACGTCGGCGGTCAAGGCGAACGCCGACAACGCGGCGCAGGCCAGCCGCCTCGCCGAGGACATGCGCAGGTCGGCGGAGGACGGCCGGGGAGTCGTGACCGACGCGGTCAACGCCATGAACGTGATCAGCGAGTCGAGCAGACGGATCTCCGACATCGTCGGCGTGATCGACGGCATCGCCTTCCAGACCAACCTGCTGGCGCTGAATGCCGCCGTAGAGGCCGCGCGCGCAGGCGAGCAGGGCCGCGGCTTCGCCGTGGTGGCCGGCGAGGTGCGCAACCTCGCGCAGCGCAGCGCGCAGTCCGCCAAGGAGATCAAGGGACTCATCAGCGACAGCATGCACAAGGTGGAGGACGGTACGCGCCTGGTCCACGAATCCGGTCAGACGCTGGCCGGGATCATCGAAGGGGTGGTCAAGGCCACCGCCATCATGACGGACATCGCCCTCGCCAGCCGCGAGCAGTCGGTCGGCATCGAAGAGATCAACCGGGCCGTGACGCAGATGGACCAGATGACGCAGCAGAATGCCGCCCTCGTCGACGAGACGGTGACCGAGAGCCGGGCCGTCGAGGAGGAAGCGAACAGCCTGATCGATATGATGGACTTCTTCCGCCTGAACACGGCCTCCGGCCGAAACCCTCACTCCGCGACGGAGATTGATGAGGACGACGCATCTCCCGGCATGTCGTCCCGCAGCGACGACGATCCGCCGGCGCGAGTCGCAGCGGTGCGAAACTCACGCGCAGCGGCGTGATGTTGAATAGGGGATTTCCGTATTGACCTTATCAGGAGTATGTTCATAGTACACCCAGCGTCATCGCGACGAATAATAACAAGGCGTGCGTATGCCGCGGGTGGGGGTGTGTACTATGACGCAGATCCATGTGCTTCTGGTCGATGATCATCCAGTAGTACGAACGGGTTATCGCCGTCTGCTGGAACAGGCGACCGACATCGACGTGATCGCCGAGGCCGCGGACGGCGAGGAAGGCTATCAGTCCTACATCGAGTGCCGTCCCGACGTGACGGTATTGGACCTTTCACTGCCCGGCATGGGAGGGCTGGCCACGATCCAGCGCCTGTGCAGCCGCGATCCGGAGGCGCGCATCCTCGTCTTCAGCATCCATGAGAACGAGGTGCTGATCCAGCGGGCGGTCGCCGCGGGCGCCAGGGGCTACATCACCAAGCGCAGCGCCCCGCGCGAGATGATCAGCGCGATATACGAGATCGCCCGCGGCCGCACCTTCTTCAGCACCGACATCGCCGACTGGAAGGCGCGCAGCAACTCCCTGGTCGATGTCCTGTCCCCGCGCGAGTTCGACGTCTTCCGCCTCCTCGCGGAAGGCTACACCGTCAACGAGGTCGCCGAGCTCCTGCACATCAGTCCCAAGACCGCGGGGGTGCACCATACCCGCATCCTGCACAAGCTGAACCTTTCCAACTCGGCTCAGCTCACCCGTCTGGCGATCCGAGCGGGACTGATCGACCCTTAGCAAGTCCGACCTTTCGACTCCCCTGGCAGTTCTTGGAACGCGGTGGCGTGCCCTCCAGTGGGAGGCGGGCGAATACGGAATTTACCTATCTTCAACGAACAAAATCGTCTCGATAAGAAGGAGCGAGGTCGTAACCCTGGCGAACAATGGATGTGGATGGAAGCAGATGAACGATAGTGCGGATACGGACGCCGGTGTTGCGGCTGAAACGGGGAGTGACGGTTTCACGGTGATCAGCGCCCTCAACCGGGAAACCAGATGGGTGAGCGCGCTGTCTCATCCGCACATGAATGAGTATCGGCGGGACATCGTCTACGCCGTCTTCAGCGAAGACCCCATGCCTTCCTTCATGGGGCTGGTCACGATGCTCGACATCGCGCGCAATCCCGGCCGTATCTTCGCTGACCTGATCCCGGCGGGCGCGCCCCAGCCGCTCGCGGTCG
>OBJA01001777.1_pt1 | contig 13911 bp, 10 predicted proteins | sample 1519751 | NCBI WGS metagenome assembly OBJA01 (sample SAMEA3881238, study PRJEB22517) | soil metagenome | biome: lake sediment; feature: soda lake sediment; material: sediment, water from around vicinity | place: India | collected 2013-12-23 | depth 3 m | reverse complement strand
CTGCTGCCGGATGCTTGAGCTGACCATCACCCCATACGACGTGCTGCGCCTGCGGCTCGCCACGGGGCTGACCTCGAGGGAATTGCTCGACCACTACATCATCACCGAGCAGGAAGCCGGCGAACCTTTCCCCAGGTTCTATTTGACCATGGTCGATGACGGCCGGGCCAGCTGCGTCTTTGTCAGCCCCGAAGGCTGCACCATCTATCCCCACAGGCCCTCCGCCTGCCGTGCATATCCTCTGGGCAGGGCCGCCGTACTTGCCGACAACGGGACGATCCTGGAACATTTCGTCATTATGAAGGAAGCCCACTGCCGGGGTTTTCAGGAGGCGGTGCAGCAGACGCCCCTCCAGTACGTCATCGATCAGGAATTGACCAGCTATAACCGATTCAATGATGCGGTAGCCCAGATTCTGCAACATGATGCGATTCGGCAGGGCATGATCCCTTCGCGGAAGGACATCGATCTCTTCACCCTGGCTCTCTACGACCTCGACACCTTCCGACGGATGCTCATGGAGGACACACTGACGGGAACTGCCCTTCCCCCGTCGGACAAGGAGAGACTGCAGGACGATGAGGGGCTGCTGCTGTTCGCCATCGAGTTCCTGCAACGCCGGCTCTTCGAAATCTAGGTCCTGCTGTTAATCGAGGGAAATACAACATGTTGAGGCTCGTTGTTTTCGACTGCGACGGAGTCATGTTCGATTCCAAGAAGTCCAATATAATGTACTACAACCACCTGCTCGCCCACTTCGGCCTGCCGCCGATGAACGCCAGCGAGGAAGACTTCGTCCACATGAACAATGTCACGGAGTCGGTCAGGCACATCTTTCGCCACTATCGGCAGCCTTCAATGGAGGAGGTTGACGCTTTCAGGCGGAGTACCGATTATGGTCCCTTCCTGCAATACCTGGAAATCGAGCCCGACCTCGACACTTTCCTGAAGACTATCAGCCCCAGGTATCATCTGGCCATCTCCACCAATCGAACCACCACGATGATCCCGCTGCTTCAGAGTTACGGCCTGGAGAAATATTTCGGGATGGTCATGACCGCGGCAACCGCCCCTCGTCCCAAGCCCGCTCCGGACGGACTCCTTGTCATTCTCGACCACTTCGGTTGCCGGCCGGAAGAGGCAATTTTCATCGGCGATTCATTTTTTGACGAACAGCATTCGGCAGCATGCAGCGTGCCCCTGATCGCCTTTAAAAATCCCGGCCTCCGGGCAGCTTATCACGTCCGCAGTTTTATGGAAATCCTCGATTTGCCGCCATTCCGGTAGACAGGCCAGTCTTCAAACTCATCCGGGCTGAAACCCGCAACAACCCCTCCCACCGCAGAGGGATAAGTACCTTCACGGTTACGGTCACGCCTGGCTCGATCGATCGTTCTCCTCATCGACCCGCTTGACCCCTTCCATAAGCAGATTCATGAAATCGCCGATCTCGGCTGCCCGCATATCCTGGGGCAAAAGACCTGAGCTGAAGCGATATCTTCCGGTTTTCTCGGCAATGATCTTGAACACGGCCTCCTCGTTCTGCCACTCACCGTAACGGGCATTGATGAGACAGCCCTCGCGGAACGAGACCCTCCCGATACCCCTCGGGAGTTCCAGGGTGAGCACCCCGGTCTTCTGCTGCATATGAAAAATCTGGAAGAGTTCGGCCGGCACCAGTTCCTCGATTTTCCCGGCCATGCAGGAATCCAGATCACGGGCCCGCGCCTCCGCGGTCTTCCGCAGCCTGGAGGCAAGCAGCCGGGCCATAAAGGACTGTATCCCGGGGTTGTTGCCGAACAGGCGTCCGAACTCGTCGCCGGCGATTGCGAGGAGCCGGGCTGCGCTGCCGGCCCGCACCGTGGCGACGGCTGTATCGGCCCCGAGATAACTCATTTCGCCGCACAACTCTCCCGCCGTGATGACCGTCCGTTGACCGCCCTCTTCCTGGAAAAGCTCGCCGGAGCAAACCAGATAAAGGTTGAGATTAATTTCCCCTTTCCTGATCAGAATGTGGTCCTTAGCGATCTCGATCTCCTGAAAACGAGAAAGTATTTCTTCAATCTTCCCAGGAGGCAGCGTCTTCAGAAAGGGGCTCTCAACCAAGCCGCAGCTTTTTTCCGCGTCGGCGGCAATCGATGCCCCTGCTCGCAGTCCGCTCTTCTTTCCGTTGGGACCTTTAAGGGAAAACTTGATCAACCCTCTGCAACCGCTGCAATTAAAGATCGTTGACCGATGTTTTTCGAAATCGACCGGCTGTTCCTGCAGAAACCTGAACAGCAGCTCCGTCATGTCCCGGACCAGGATCAGGCACACCTCCTTGTTTTCGGGGCAGGAGAAAGTTTTCTCCGAGAGCCTGAAATATTCCCCCACCTGGTAGAGAGGGCAATTTTTTTCCTCCTGAACAATAAAGACTGCATCAAAAACCTTCATTTACCTCAAAAGAAATGTCCCTCCTCACGAGGGCAGCGGGCTGCCGGGAGAGTTTGCATCGAGGAAAGATTATGCCACCAAAATAGTTTTGGTGTTCCCGCACCAAGCTGATATACTTCTCGAAAAACAAAGGCCTCAATCCCCCTTACCACATAACGCCATGTCTGCGGCCCATAATCATCTCATCGAAATTTACCAGCAGCTGCGAGATTGTTTCTCCGACCACACAATCATTTCCGTTGTGCCGGCAGCAGGGAATCCTCCGGATCGATACCAGGCGATATATCACATGAAAGGCTTGACCAAGCCAGGGAGTGGAGATGTCGTTGAAGCTTTCGATCATGTCGTAGAACTGACCATACCTTTTGGTTTCCCACATTTCCCGCCGAGTTGCAAGCCCAAAAGCAGTATCTTCCATCCCGACTTCGATCCCGCGGCTGTCTGCCTCGGCGACTTCTGGCATCAGGATCGCAGGATAGCCGACCTGATTCTCTACATCGGTCAAATGATCAATGGGGAGTATTACTCCAGAACCAACGCATTCAATGAGGAAGCCTGCCTCTGGTACGTCAGCCAGGCCGACTCCTTTCCCTTAGCCGAGATCGAGTGGCTGAAGAAGGAACCGATCGCGAACCATGCCGCGCATGACACTGTTCCCGTAGTCGATACCCTCGACGAGAATGACCTCTCCACCAATTTCGACTTTCTCTCCATGGAAGAGCAAGCGGCAGACGAAGGGCCTCCGTCGAATGCTCCTCTTCCCGCCGGCGAACCGGCAGTCACTCACGACCTGAATCAGCTGAACTTTCTCGATAGTCATAAGAAATATTTTGCCTTATGCGAGAGCATCAAAGAAGGCGATACGGCCAATCTTCCCGAGGAAGTGCAAAAACTTTTCCGAAAAGCCGAGGAGGTGGTACAAAGGGCTGGGGAATGGTTCCAGGAATCGAGGAGAATGGAAAAAAGGGGGGATGTCGCTGGCGCTGTCGGCGCCCTCGTAAAAATAGGCGAATACGTTGAAGATTTTCCCGACCTCGAGCTGCATCTTGAACGCCTTCGGCAAAAGGACTTCGACCGTGGATCCGCGCCAGAGTCCCCGATCCCGGAAATCGAGGAAATCTCAGGGCCCGTAAAATCGCCCCTCCCCAAGAGAAGGATGTCGACCGCGACAAAGGGAAGTCCTGCAGTACGATCCCGCCGATGGTCGAAGAAAATTGCCGTAGTTCTGCTTGGCGGAATCGGTACGGCATGTATCGCCGGCAGCGGAATTTTTTACTGGCGGGCGTTGGGGGAACTCAAGGCAGCCGATGCTGCCCTCTCCCAGTGCATAACGCTGTTCGAGAAGGACCGGTTCCAGGAGGCCAGGCGCTTTTGCGAGGAGGCCGGGACGGCAAGCGAGGGCATCAGCTTTATCCTTGAAAATAAGGTCGAGCAGCTGAGGGCCCAAATCGACCGAATCCTGCAGTCGGAGCGAATGGTCAAGGGTCTTGAAGGCTTGATCCTCGTTGACGGCAGGTATCTCGCCCAAAATGATGTTGAGACGATGAAGGTGTACGGGCAGCTGCACGCGGAGGCGGAAGATTTTTTTGCGAAAGAGGAGTGGCAGCCGGCCGCCGATCGTTTCGCTCAAATCCTGGCCTTGCCGGATATATCTCGACTCATCTCCGCCGATGTCGCTACAGACGTCACGAAAAAACATGAACTTGCACGTTTCCGGCAGGTTTACGACGCCGGCATGCAGTCGCTGGCGAACGGCAAATGGCAGGAGTCGGTGGCGGAACTTAGAGAAGCTGCGGGACTTTTTGACCTCCTGCCCGAAGACGATCGTCTGCAATATGCAGCGAGCCTCGAGTCTGCTTTGACCAAAGGCGGTTTCGAGCAATCCCGGGAGCAAGGGGACCTTTTCTTTGCCGACTCGAAATGGCAGGAGGCCATTGCCGCCTACGACCTCGCGCTGTCGACAGCAGGGTCGGAGGTCTTGCCGGCGGAATCCCTGGAGAACGCTCTTCAGAACATGAAACGGGCCCAGCTCTACGATCTGATCGACCAGGGTATCAAGGCCTTTGGAGCCGGAGCCTGGGATGAGGCTATCGGAGATTACCGGCGAGCCGAGGAATTCCTGGCCAATCATCAGGCGCACCTGAATGTGACAGACGCCGATAAGCTCATCAAAAAGCTTTCCAGGATCATTCTGCAGGCTTTGATCGTTCGCGATCGCCAGAATGCCGCCGGCCACCTGGGAAAGAACGAGCTGTCGACTTCGCGCAACATCTACCTGCAGTCGATCGATCGCATCGAAAAAAGTTCTTTTTCGGGCGAAAACGAATTCATGGCAGCGAAAAAGGAATTTGCCAAGGCCGTACGAGAACTCGACGAGAAGATTTTCATCGCCGAGAAAAGCAAGTATCTGGAGTCGGAATACCGTGCACTCTTTACCGACAACTATCCGACAGCGGTCGTGGGAAATTTGATCAACCCGATCATCAGCTTCACCAAGGACAGCGGCGACAAAGCGATATTCCGGATGCAATGCACCGAGACCGGAGGCGGGCGACCGCTGACGCTTGTCATGTACTACGCCTTCGACAGGAAGAACGGCCAGTGGACCCTCTATACCGAACCTGAGTGACGGCGGGGAACCCTCCTCCGCTTTCGCAGTCTCCTACACGAGAAATCTGAACTCGCCCTTGCCGAGCAGGTTATGCAGATGAAGCAGGCCCAGCAGCGTACCATCCTGCTCGATGATCGGCAGGGCGGTGATCTCGTGGGACTGCATGATACTCAGGGCATCCGCGGCAAGACGCGTGCTGTCGATGCAGATGGGGCTTTCCGTCATGAATTCGGCGGCACTCAGACGGGAGATGTCCCGGGAGTTGACGATCGCCCGGCGAACATCGCCATCCGTCACAATGCCCATCACCCGGTTTTCTCTGTCCACCACCAACACCACACCCATATTTTTCTCGTTGAGGACCCGTACGGCATCGGGCGCGGATCCCTCCGGAAAGATGGCAGGAATATCATCCCCGGTGAGCATCACCTCGGTCACTCTCACCTTCAGTCTCTGACCGAGGCTGCCGCCGGGGTGGTTATACCGGAAGTCTTCCACCTGAAATTTCTTGCGGTTCAAGAGCACCACCGAGAGGGCATCCCCCATGGCGAGGGTTCCGGTGGTACTGGCTGTAGGCGCGAGGCCCAGCGGACACGCCTCGCGCGGCACGCCGACGTCGAGGACCACGTCGGCCGCCGCGGCAAGGGACGAGGTCTTGCCGCCGGTTATGCCAATTATCGGATTTCCCCTCTTTTTCAGGGTAATGAGCAAGCCGTTGAGTTCCGGGGTCTCGCCCGAATAGGAAATGGCTACCACCACATCGCCGGCCATGACCATCCCGAGGTCGCCATGCATTGCCTCCACCGGATGGAGGAAAAAAGACGGGGTGCCGGTGCTGTTCATAGTGGCCGCGATCTTTTGGCCGATGATGCCGGATTTCCCTATCCCGGTTATGACAACCCGGCCCGGACAGGCAAGTATCAGGTCGATGGCTTCAATGAATTCCTCCCCGATTCTCTCCCGTATGGCCGCCAGTCCCTGTTCCTCTATACTCAGCACTTCCTTCGCGTCTTCAATAGACATCTCGATTCCCTTTTATGTAGATCCGAACCTGTTGACAGAATTAGGGGCCGTTACGAAATAACTGTGCCAAATCGAGCTCATTTCGTTACAGCCCCTTATGCCGTTTCGGCAAAAACTTTGTAACCGTAATTGATGTACAACTGCTTACGCCGTCGCGTACCTGTCGTGCTGTAATTTCCGCACCCATATGTAACAAATCCGGGCACCATAATCATCGTTTTTTCACCTGGGAGGGCAGGAGATAATCGACATCGTTTTTCAGCGCAACCATATCTTCCGTTTTCAACTATTCATGGTCAATATTTCGTATTATTTTTGCTTTTTCCCCATTTTTTTTCGATATGGTGTATAGTAGCAATTTTTCCTTCAGCCCTTTTCCATGTTTCAATTATTATCCGTTGGAGTTCTTCTATGTCAGAATATCTGTTCACTTCAGAATCAGTATCTGAAGGCCATCCGGACAAAGTCGCCGATCAGATCTCAGATGCCATCCTCGACGCCATCCTTACCCAGGACCCTGCAGCCCGTGTTGCCTGCGAAACCCTCGTTACCACCGGTATGGCCGTTATCGCCGGAGAAATCACCACCTCCGCCTGGGTCGATATGCCGCATGTCGTCCGGCAGACCATCAAAGGCATAGGTTATAACTCTTCCGAAATGGGTTTTGACTGGCAGTCCTGCGCAGTCATCACTTCCATCGACAAACAGTCTGCAGATATCGCCCAGGGCGTCAACGAAGGCACAGGTCTGGACCTCGATCAAGGGGCAGGCGATCAAGGGCTCATGTTCGGCTATGCCTGCAACGAAACCAGCGTGCTGATGCCCATGCCCATCACCTACGCCCACAGGCTTACCAAACGTCAGGCCGAGGTTCGTAAGGCAAATATTCTGCCATGGCTGCGACCCGATGCCAAGAGCCAGGTGACCATTCAATATGTGAACAAGGTCCCCACCAGGATAGAGGCGGTAGTCCTCTCCACCCAGCATGATCCCTATGTCAGCTATGAAACTCTCAAGGAGGGGGTAATGGAGGAGATCATCAAGCCTGTCCTGCCGGCCAACATGATCGATGCCAACACCAGTTTCTTCATCAATCCCACCGGCCGCTTCGTTATCGGGGGTCCCGTGGGCGACTGCGGTGTCACGGGCCGGAAAATCATCGTCGATACCTACGGTGGCAAGGGCTCCCATGGTGGCGGCGCCTTTTCCGGCAAGGATCCGTCCAAAGTCGATCGTTCAAGCTCCTATTACGGCAGGTATGTGGCTAAAAATATCGTTGCCGCCGGGCTGGCAGATGAAGTAGAGGTTCAGGTAGCCTATGCCATAGGCATCTCCAAACCCGTCTCCATCAACGTCAACAGCTTCGGCACCGGGAGAATCGAAGATAACCAGATCAAGAAATTGATCACCGAACATTTCGATATGCGCCCGAAGGCGATTATCCAGCAGCTCGACCTTCTCAGGCCCATCTTTCTCTCTACCGCGGCTTACGGACATTTCGGGCGGGAACTTGAAAGCTTTACCTGGGAGAAAACCGATAAGGCCGGACTTCTTCGTGATGCCGCAGGGATAAAATAGCTTTGCCCTTTATCGAACCTCGGTGCAGATTCAACAACATTACAAATGGAAACACACCATGAAAAATTCATTCATAGATTATAAAGTTGCCGATATCGGGCTCGCCGAATGGGGCCGCAAGGAGGTCGCCATTGCCGAAACGGAAATGCCCGGCCTCATGGCTTTGCGGGAGGAATATCGGAGCAAGGCGCCTCTGAAGGGCGCGCGAATAGCGGGATGCCTGCATATGACCATCCAGACCGCGGTGCTGATGGAAACCCTGGTGGATCTCGGCGCCGAAATTCGCTGGTCGAGTTGCAACATCTTTTCCACCCAGGATCATGCCGCCGCAGCCATGGCCGCGGCCGGGATCCCGGTCTTTGCCTGGAAAGGGGAGACGGAGGCAGAGTTCTGGTGGTGCATCGATCAAACCATCTTCGGCCCCGACGGCTGGCGGCCCAACATGATTCTCGATGACGGCGGCGACCTGACGCTGGTGCTGCACGATAAATACCACGAGGAAATGGCCGGGATCCGCGGCATCAGTGAAGAAACGACCACCGGAGTACACAGGCTGAATGAGATGGCCGCGGCCGGCAAGCTCAGGTGCCCCGCCATCAATGTCAACGACTCAGTAACCAAATCGAAGTTCGACAATCTCTACGGCTGCCGGGAGTCCCTCATCGACGGGATAAAGAGGGCGACGGATGTGATGATCGCAGGGAAAAACGCCGTGGTGGTCGGCTATGGCGATGTCGGCAAGGGCTGCGCCCAGGCCCTGCGCGGCATGGGGGCTTCGGTCTTCGTCACCGAGATCGATCCAATCTGCGCCCTGCAGGCCGCAATGGAAGGCTATAAAGTCGTGACCATGGATGAAGTCGCTTCGATCGGCAATATCTTCGTTACCTGCACCGGCAATGTCAAGGTCATCACCAGAGCCCACATGGAGATGATGCCGAACGAGGCGATCGTATGCAATATCGGCCACTTCGATTCGGAGATCGACATTGCCGGCATCCGCAATCTCCCCTGGGACAATATCAAGCCCCAGGTCGACCACGTCACCTTTCCCGACGGCAAGAAGATCATCATCCTCGCCGAAGGCCGACTGGTCAATCTGGGCTGCGCGACCGGCCATCCCAGTTTTGTCATGAGCAACTCTTTCTCCAACCAGGTCCTCGCGCAGATCGAACTCTGGCAGAATTCGGAGAAATACGAAAACAAGGTATACTTTCTGCCCAAGGCGCTGGATGAGATGGTCGCAAGGTTGCACTTGAAAAAAATCGGTGCTCACTTGACCTTACTCACCCAGGAACAGGCCGATTATATCGGCGTTCCGCTCAACGGCCCATTCAAACCGGAATATTATCGGTACTAATTGCTGCTCTTCCTCTGGGGGCTCTCAGCGGAGCCCCTGGAGGGTCTGCCCATCTTCTCGGCCTCTTTACGGCCCTTCGAATCCCCCGGCGCGAGGCCAACCTCCCCTCCTTCCATCCTGGTGCAGCTGAGACAGGACAGCACCGCGAGCTGTTTTTCCGGCAACAACATTGGTGAGACCAGCCGAGCCAATGGGGGTGGAGTCGGGAGTAGGAGAGGATATAAAAAAAGGCGTAGAGATCGCTCTCTACGCCCCAAGAATACCTGCTGCTCCAGCTGATCGAGCTATTCGGCGCTTTCGCTGCCCTCTTCGTTCTGGATACGGCTCGGAATGCCATACATGGTAGTAGAACCGGAAGACCAGAACGCCAACCGACCTTCTCTTACCATTTCGTTTGCTACATTTTTAATGTCCCGCGGCTTGGTATCGGGATCGCAAGCATAGAAATCCTTGATATACAATTGCGGTTTCGGAGACTTAGTGGCTTTCTCCTCAATGGCGTTTTTCAATTCATCTTTACTGAGTGCCATAATTCAACTCCTATTAAAGAGGTTTTGGAAGAAAGCATCAATGGGGCCAGGCTGCAAACAGCCTGGCCCGTTAACAACATTATTGACTTACTATTTGATATGGCTGGTGAACTTGAACTGAGTCGTGGTCCGCCAGGTGTCATAAGCAAGACGGTAGTCGTCGATGCTCTTCTCGGTGAACGGAATATCACATTTCTCAAAGAATTTTTCCCAGCCGATTCTCTCAGCCCAGTCACCCAGACGCTCGTACTTGCGAGCGTCGGCAGCGTACGCCTCAAGAATCTTCTTGACGGCGGATACGGTTTCCGGCCAACGGGGAGTAGTGTTGGGCAGGAACGGAATGACCAGTTTGGAGAATTTCGGGTGACTGATTCTGTTGGAAACCTTGCCGCCAACCAGGATCGCGATACCGTCGCCTTCGGGATCGGCCAGCGGCATTGCCGGACACATGGTGTAGCAGTTACCGCAGAACATACAACGCTCAACGGTTACCTTTACGGTTTTGATTTCCTTGCCGTCCACCTCTGCCTTGGCAGGCTTTACAGCGCCGAGCGGGCAGGAAGCGATGGCCAGCGGCAGCTCGCAGACACCGGTGATACGCTTGTGGTCGATCATCGGCGGTTTCCTGTGGATGCCGAGGATGGCGATGTCGGAAGCGTGTACCGCACCGCACATGTTCAGGCAGCAGGCGAGAGCGATACGAACCTGAGCCGGCAGGGTCATGGAGGTGAAGTAATCGAACAGCTCATCCATGACTGCCTTCACGACGCCGGAGGCATCGGTGGCCGGAGTATGGCAGTGTACCCAGCCCTGGGTGTGGACGATGTTGGTCACGCCGGCGCCGGTGCCGCCTACGGGATACTTGTTGCCGTAGCTGGCCAGGGTGTCGAGAAGTGGCTGAACCTTTTCCTTGGCATCAACCATGAACTCGATGTTGTTCCGGGTGGTGAAACGCAGGAAGCCATCACAATGCTTGTCGGCGATATCACAGATTTCACGGATGTACTCGACCGATACCAGACGAGCGCAACCAACGCGAACGGTATATACCTCGTCGCCGGTCTCTGATTTATGCATCAATACGCCAGGCTGTACAATCTCGTGCCACAGCCATTTTCCCTTATTTGCCTTGATGACCGGGGGGAAAAATTTTTCGTAGTACGGGGGGCCAAGATCTGATATACGACCGTCCATTGGTTTGTCTGGATTATAACCCATGGTAAATCTCCTTATATTTTAACGTGAATTATTAGCTCAAACTCAAACCGACATCAGGCTTTGTGCTTCGCGCGGAACTCGTCGATGTCACGTTCGAAACCACCTTCAACCTCTTCCTCTTTCCAGAACACGTACGGGTTGCTGCGCGGCTCTTTGACATGCTGCGGAATCGGCTCAACACCCATGACGGAGAGGAAGGTCGGAAGACCGACGCGCTGCATGGTCTCACCAACACGCTCACGGTTTTTACCAACTTCCATCCACCAGTCCCAAACCTTCTCGATGAAGTCAGTCAGTTCCTCGAATTCGTTTTCCTTCTCGACTTTGATGAAAGGCACGACCAGGGTGGAGAACTGGGCGCCATCAAGGATCGGTGCTTTGGCGCCGACACAGATGGAGGCGCCTTTGTCGAGACCCGGACGCAGGGCGCGGGGCATGACGTTGATGCAGTGCATGCAACGGGTGCATTCCTTGTCGTCGATTTTCAGCTCGCTGCCTTCCATCCACATGCAGTTGGTGGGGCAGAGGTCGATGACTTCCTTGGTGATGTCGAATTTACCCCAGTCCCTGCCGCTGTGAGCGCCGCCGTTGGCCGGATAGTTGCCGGCGATGTACTCTTTTACGGCAGCTTGATCGATGCGGATCGCGTCTCTCCAGGTACCGATGACGGATATGTCGGAACGGGCGATCGAGGCCACGCAGTCGTTCGGACAACCGGAGAACTTGAACTTGAACTTATAGGGGAAGGCCGGGCGATGGATCTCGTCCTGATACTTCATGGTCAGCGAATGGCAAACCTCTTCGGTGTCGTAACAGGACCACTCGCAACGGGACTCGCCGAGGCAGTTGGCCGGGGTACGCAGGTTGGAACCGGAGCCGCCGAGGTCCTGGCCCATCTCGTGAGTCAGATCCCAGAAGAAGGGCTCGAGGTTTTCGGTACGGGTGCCGAGAAGAATGATGTCACCGGTAGAACCGTGGAAGTTGGTCACGCCGGAGCCATATTTCTCCCAGAGGTTCATCAGACCGCGAAGATTCTCGGTGGAGTAGTATTTAGAAGCCGGCTGAGCGACACGGACAGTGTGGAAGTGCTCAACACCGGGAAAAAGCTCGGGAACGTCGGCATAACGTCCAACGATACCGCCACCGTAACCGAAGACGCCGACGATACCGCCGTGTTTCCAGTGGGTGATTCTGTCCTTGTAGGACAGTTCCAGGATACCAAGAATATCCCAACACTCAGGCTTGGTTTCCGCCTGGCGCTTGATGTCGGTCACGAAGCTTGGCCACGGGCCAGTCTCCAATTGGTCCAACAAGGGCGTCTCTTGTTTTGCCATGATTTCCTCCTTTGAATTACTGTTTATACTGCAACCTTAACCAAATTTTTCTACTGAAAACCGAAGACGAATTCCGGCATATCATTTACTAAAACCACCCGCAGTCTTACCCCCGCCAGTCGATCTAGCAATAAAGGTTAACGGAATGATAATAGAAAGTTCTAATCAGCGATCGAGAATAGCTTTGCTGTGCGGTTTTGTCAACAAAAATCCATTGGCCGCACGGCCTGCGAATGAACCGTCATTCACCGGGAAATCAACCGCTAGGCAGGACGCAAGACCTGGTCGAGAAAGGCTTTTTCAAGCGATCCGGAAGTCTCCGAGGGTTCGGTCATGGCACGTAGAAATCCGGCGGCCAGGGCCTTGCCGAGCTGTACGCCCTCCTGGTCGAACGAGTTGATATTCCAGACAAAACCCTGGAAGACGATCTTTGCCTCATACGTCGCGAGGAGCGCCCCCATCACCTTCGGAGTCAGCTTTTCAGCCAGAAGAAGAGCGGAAGGCCGGTTGCCCGCAAAAACCTTGTTAGGATTGGCCGATGCTTGCCCTGCGGCCAGGGCGACCATTTGGGCGAACAGATTTGCTAGGAGCTTTTGCTGCGAGGAGGTCCCGTCAACCTTGCTGTCCCGCCCGTACTGCGACTGCCGGAACCCGATAAATTCCACGGGCACGATTTCAGTGCCCTGATGCAGCAGCTGATAGAAGGCATGCTGGCCGTTGGTGCCCGGTTCACCCCAGATGATAGGTCCGGTTTTGGTGGGCACCCGGTACCCTTGCCTGTCGATCGACTTCCCGTTGCTTTCCATGTCGCACTGCTGCAGATGGGCGGGAAAGCGGTGGAGGGCCTGGCTGTACGGCAGGATCGCCAGCGTCGGATAACCCAGAAGATTATGGTTCCAGATGCCCAGGAGCGCGAGCAGCAGCGGCAGATTTTTTCGAATATCGTCCTCCTCGGCCTGGCGATCCACCTGTGCCGCCCCCTGCATATAGTGCACAACCTGGTTGTAACCCAGATAAAAGCCCAGCATCACAGCACCGACCATGGAGGTGGAACTATACCTGCCCCCGATATAATCGTACATGTAGAAGGACCGCAGGTAGTTGGCGGAATTGTCCATGGGGCTCTTCTCGCCGGTCACGGCGATGCAGTGGCGGGAAGGATCGAGCCCGGCCCGCTGCAAAGCTTGACGCACCAGGTGTTCGTTGGTCAGGGTTTCGAGGGTGGTGCCGCTCTTGGAGACGATATTGACAAGGGTTGTGGCAAGGTTGACTTCGGCGAGCACGCCCGCCGCGTCATCGGGATCGACGTTGGCAATGAAACGGACCTTCCTCCCGGGCAGGCCGCAGGCCTTGAGCGCCTCGAAAACCGCCCTTGGTCCCAGGTCCGAGCCGCCGATGCCGATGTGGATCATGGTATCGAACCGTTCCCCCGATGATTGCAGATTCGCCCGGAATCCAGATCTTCCAGGAAGACCCTCAGCTTCTCCATTTCCTTTTGCGCTTCTCCGCTCGCTCGCGGTTCGGCCGGTTTCCCCGGGCCGAACAAATCCCGGCAGGCCGTGTGGAGGACCTGACGGTTCTCGCTCTCGAAGCCCTCGATCCGGTTGATGACCGCCCCCCGCCGCATCTCCCTGAACTGCTCGAACAGACGCAGATCATCGGCAAGTTGCTGCAGGCCGTCCAGCACCCGATCATCGACCCGTTGGGTTGCGTAATGCAGGTGGAGCAGATCGGTTCGGCACACATATCGCGCCAGCCTGTCATGAGCCTGGAGGGCTCCGGGGGCGGTCAGATCGAATGGGTTTTCGGCCAGGGACACCAACTGCC
>OBJA01001775.1_pt1 | contig 13915 bp, 11 predicted proteins | sample 1519751 | NCBI WGS metagenome assembly OBJA01 (sample SAMEA3881238, study PRJEB22517) | soil metagenome | biome: lake sediment; feature: soda lake sediment; material: sediment, water from around vicinity | place: India | collected 2013-12-23 | depth 3 m | reverse complement strand
GTAGTCGTTAGGGGAATGCGTCTGTCTGGCTGTGGAGAGGCGATTGCTACTAATACAAAACTCGGGAGATTGTGGGTAGGAAGTATTTTGTTGGCGGGTGCCACTTCGTTGCCTGAAGTAATGGCCTCTGTTAGCAGTGGATTGCTCAACCTTCCCAACTTGGCATTGGGTAATGTCTTTGGAAGTAATATCTTCAATATGATCATCATTGCTGTCATGGATTTAGTAGGGCGAAAGTCGGGGGTGTTAGCTAAAGCCTCGCCGGGTCATATCATTTCAGCCTCTTTTGGCATGCTGCTTTCAGCTACCGCTGCTGTCTTTATCCTGCTTAGGATGAAGTTTGCTCTGTTTGGTGTAGGCGTTGATTCTCTTATCTTGGCTGTGATTTATCTGGCGGGACTCCGTTTGATTAGCCGATATGAACAGCGGCCTCCTGAAGAACAATTAACATATATGGCAGACGGAACAAGTGGCGCGCCTGTAGAAAGTGAAGGCGTAACCATGTCGCTAAAAAAGGCTGTTCTAGGTTTTGTTGTAGCGACGATATTAATCGTTGCAGCAGGTTTTGCTTTGAGCTACAGTGCAGGAGAGATAGCGGAGATTACCGGTTTAGGAACCACCTTCGTTGGTAGTATTATGATCGCGTTGATCACTTCCTTACCTGAACTTGTTACCAGTATATCCGCTATACGAATCGGAGCTGTGGATATGGCTGTCGGCAATGTGTTGGGAAGCAACATCTTTAATATGTTCATTATCTTCTTTGCAGATTTGGCTTATCGGGGTGGTCCAATACTATCTGTTGGGTCTCAGCTGCATGCGGTGACTGCTCTGTTTGGACTTATCTTGAGTGGTATTGTCATCATTGGACTTAGTTATAGATCGAAGAGGCATATCGCCGGTATTGGATGGGATTCGCTCATTATTGCCCTTGTATACCTGGTGGTCGCTTATGTGTTGTTTCAGAATACGACGTTATAAACTGTACTATTTGTGAGGACTTTATCAATGAGTAAACGAAAAATTCTGGGGAAGTTGCAGGTCACTGAAGAGATGGCGGGGCAAAAGATCATTGATCTTTTACGAAGTGAATTATCCGTGCCCAATCGGCAAATACGGAAGATCATTGCAACCCGTGGGATTCGCTTAAATGGTAGAACTGTCCATTCGGAACAGAAGGTTCGGGCAGGGGATGTTATTATTATTGATCTTCCCCAAAATGAACAGGTTAAGGTTGAACCTGTTCGCATGGATCTCCGAGTTATTTATGAGGATAAATGGCTGCTTGCCCTTGATAAACAGGCAGGGATTGCTGTACACAATACTCGGCATGGAGAATCTCCTTCACTTGTTAACGGAGTAGTCTATTATTTTAGGAGTCGGGGAGAAACATTAACGCCTCGTCCGGTTCATCGCCTCGATCGGGAGGCTTCAGGCATTGTCTTGTTTGCGAAGGATGCACAGACTCAGACTCAGCTAACAGAAGTCTGGAATACAGACCAAGTGAAGAAACACTACTGGGCGTTGGCGGAAGGTGAAGTAAACGATGCTGGAGCCGTTAAAACCCCAATACGGGGAAAAGATGCTGTGACATTTTATGAGCCTATGAAGTTACATACTGGATTTACAGAACTAGCGGTAGAGATTAAGACGGGGAGAACGCATCAGATTCGCATTCACCTTTTGGATCTAGGATATCCGTTAGTGGGAGATCGTAAGTATAACGGTAGATCTGGCATTAAAGCGCCTCGTTTGGCGTTGCATGCAGAAACTTTGGAGATTAATCATCCTATGACCAAAGATAAACTCCGTTTATTTGCACAGGCTCCAAGAGGAGAGTTCGATGAGTTACTAGTAACTGATCATTGTTAAATGCTATAAGGGGACATCAAAATGCGCCAGACTTTTAGGATTTAGCCACAGAAACGAACGTCGAACGTCGAACGACGAGCAACGAACGACGAAACATACGTCTCTTTACCCTTGAATATAATTATCAGACTGGTTGGGATGGTGTTAAATACGGGGGGAGGCGTTTTGTGGTGTTTAAGAAGTTGGTTGGACTGATTCTAATATTACTCTTTGCCGGTGTCGGAGTCTTTGCCGAGGATGGAGGGGACAATGCGGGAGCGGTGGCTTTTCGTCTCCGGTTGAAACCCGGTAAAACTTTCCGGGTTAGGATAGCCTCTGAACAAAACATCATCCAAACAATAGAAGAGGTTCGTCTAGAGGTTCCTCAATATACGGAGATGGTCTATACAGAAGAGGTCTTAAAGGTCGATGCTGACGGCGTTACACATATCCGCTTTGTTTATGAATCTGTTGTGATGAAGCTCGGAGGAATTATGGAAATCTCATTTGATTCCAATGAGCCGAGTATGCTTGATGAAAGTCCAGTAATTATGGGATTGCGTGGCTTGATAGGGCAAAGTTTTACAGCAAAGCTCTCACCCGATGGCCGAATTCTAGATATTAAGGGAACTGAGCAGATGATCGAAGCCATGCTGGGGGAGATGAACCTACCGGAAGATCAGATGCTTGAAGAACTGCGGAAGACATTTCAAGGGATATGCGGGGAAGATGCACTAAAGGAATCAATAAAGCAATTGACTGGACCATACCCCCCGCACCCAGTCTGTGTAGGAGACGAGTGGGTAAAACATGATGAAATTGAGTATGAGTTTCCGATGTTTTTTGATACGACGTATAAGCTGGCTGAGCGCTTACAAGATAAGCTGACGATTGAATTTAATGGAACTGTAAAAGTAGACTCGGACCAAGAACTTGTTAAAAGTGATATTATCGGTTTGCGTTACGATTTAGCGGGCGGGCAAAGTGGATGGCTGGAAATGCGAGAGTCGACAGGATGGATCGAGAACGGTCATGTCGAGATCGATCTTAAAGGAAGAATCTTTATAGAGGAAGGTCCGGAAGGAATAAGAGGAATGTCGTGGCCGATCCAATTAACTGGATGGACTACAGTGGAGACAACTGAGATCAATAGCGAAGATATAGCTGCTTAAAGGGGAACTATTCTTTTAACATGAATAAAGGAGGCCATATGGCCTCCTTTTACTAGTTAGACTTACTTTAACTGGAAGAAAGCCAGAGCTACCATGAGCAATCCTGCTAGGATACCTGCACGGTTGCCAGCCCAACGACTACTTGCTTTTCTTCCGAGACGCCATCCAATAAAGGTGCACAGATAGCTACCCACTGAAACTGCTAAAGAGGTGGCGATGATGGGGAGGTTGATCAGGCCTAAAGCTGCTCCGCTGGCTAGACAATTAATGGCTAATGCGGCACCAAGCCATATGGCCTCTGACATGTCAATGGTCTTTGAGTGGTCTAAATCCGCCTTATCTGGCTCGGTTAAGATACTAATAACCAAGCCCAGGGGTTTCACGGAGAATTTATAAACCTCGCGAGGCTCGGTTTGGCCTGGTTGCCGCCAACCTTCGACCAGTGCTTTTAAGGTAATCCACATGCCGAGGCTTGCCATGAGAAGGACACCGGCCAATTGTGCGGCGCTATTATCCATTGTTTGGGCTACTACAGAGCCGATTGCAATTGATAAGCCGGTTGCCACGCCTGAAATTACTGCTACCATTAAATTTGCAGCATGGGTTACCCGGGTTCCGCTCATGCCATAAGCAATGCAAACACCCAGATTATCTAGGTTTGCCGCCACAGTAAACGCCAATATAGACAAGATAACTGGATAGGACATTTTCACATCACCTGTGGCAGTATATGCCCATAATTAAAAAAGTGCGCGTTTATATGGCATGCAGATTATTTTGGTAGTATCCTATTATCTACTTACGCCGTAGTCGTCTTATCAAAATCGGATGTTTGGATAATTTTATTGAGATTATTTTTTGCTTTAAGTCCCTTGAAAATCGAATATAAAACGAAGGCGTGGAAAGCCAGACACAAGTAATCACCTGCAAACAAAAACAATAAGCTGTCGCCGATATAAATGATCATCCCAAGGACAAATGCCCAAGTGTATCGACGTCGGGCAAAAACGCCAAGTAGAACAAAAAAGCTAATTGGAATTAAGTCAAAAATCAATGTAAAAGCCGTTGCTGATGAATCGAATAATTCAAAGAAAACTTGATCAATGATTTGAGTAATTCCGAGACCGATAACGAAGCTAAATTCTGAGCCAAATAGTAATGCGATTGAATTAATCAGAGATAGACCAGCTATCCAAAAGAACCAATTAGCTCCGCGTCGCAATTCGAGTTCAATGGGAGCCTTCATCTCCTCATATAAAGTTTGTTCCACGGTTATCCCACTCCTTATTTAAATATTTGTAAATATATACATATTATAGATCCTGCTCCTAATAACTGCAATTCATAAATATAAAAATCAATTATTACATGGGCTGATTGGCAACTGATATAGTGTAACCCCATAAGAGATTTGAGGGTCATATCAGATAGATGTATAACCTTTAGAAAGCTTAACACGTTTAATCTTATGAACCGAAAGTAAGAATGAAGGAACTACGAAGTAAAAAGACGAATTAATTTGGATGAGTTTACCCGGATGACAAAGGAGGAACATTAAGTGCCCAATTTTCGTAAAGCCCATATGTCTGATACGGAAGGCATCCATCGTTTGATCAATGATTATGCGAATAAAGGACTAATGCTGGCGCGGTCACGTAGTATGATCTATGAATCCCTTCGCGAGTTCACGATCGTTGAGGGTGAAGATGGAGAGTTTTTGGGAGTGGCTGGGTTACATATAATATGGGAGGACTTAGCGGAGATTCGAGCGTTAGCGCTAGAGTCTTCTGCGGTGGGCCGAGGAATCGGACGGGAGCTGGTTGAGTCTTTGGTGGTTGAAGCTAAGGAGCTTGGGATCGCACGTGTTTTTGCCTTAACTTACCAAAAATCCTTCTTTGAACGTTGCGGATTCCATGTTATTCAAAAGGAAGATATGTCTCCGAAGGTTTGGAAAGAATGCATAAACTGTCCGAAGTTCCCTAACTGCGACGAGTTAGCGATGATCAGGGAGCTGGAATGATCTAAAGGGGGGGCGTTGGTTATGGGCGCATCATACATTATGGTTGGGGCAAACTGGTGCGACAAATGCCGACAGGCCAAGAACATTCTAGAGAAAAAAGGCGTTTGGGATCTGGTGACTTATATTGATTTTGATGGTCAAGAAGGGAAAGGGTTAGCTGATAAATACGGCGCAGAGCACATTCCTTTCTATATTAGCGATGGTCATTTGATATCATCAACAATTGAATTTGTCCATCTGCTGCAAGAGGCCTCGCTCACAAACGCATTTGGCGACGATGTTGAGGGGAGCTGAGCTTAAGGCGGAACAATGGCAACGAAAGAGCAAAGAAAGAGTAGAGGTAGATTCTTAACACCTCCAGATGTTGTGGATCTGTGTTGGGATGTACTGCAGTTTTGGATTCCATCATCCGAATTAAAACATTTTCGGGTGGTAGATCCCGCCGTTGGCGACGGGATCTTTTTGCGATCGGCTTGTGAAGCTGGATTGATCGACCCTTTAAAAACTATGGGCATAGAGCTTTACCTTGGCGAGTTATCGTCTCCTCCCAACTTTGAACTCTTTCAGGGGGATGGCTTGCTAGATTACCCGGATAAAGGGTTTATTCCTGGTCAATTTGACTTGGTGATTGGAAATCCGCCTTACGGGGGAGAAGGACTGCGACGGTGGGAACGTTTGCCGGATTCGCCTTCGGAATGGGAAAATTTGTGGAGTCTGCTAACCAAATATCGTCTTGGTACAGAGGTAACGACCTTAGCTCCTGAGTTTAATGGTCTTGCCGACTGGGCGCGGACGATTGCTGGACGCCGTTGGATTGGGAGATTGGCCCGTTGCCCGGTGGAAGTGCTCTTTCTCCAACGGTTCCTTGAACTTTGTCGTGTTGGCGGCTGGTGCGCGGTTGTTTTACCCGAAGGGTTACTGGCTAATAAACGTGTCCAATGGTTGCGCAATTGGGTAATGACCCAGGCGACTATCCGAGCGATCATTGCCTTGCCGCAAAGCGCATTTAGAGGGGAAGGAGCTTCGGCGCGAACTTGTTTAGTAATTCTCCAGCGGAAAATAGCCTCCAATATGCAGGTTTACATGTCTTCACAGGATTATACGAAAGAGTTATATTCAGATCAAGAGTACTCTAATCAAGTCAAGCAAGAGGTTGTTCATGAGATCGCATTGAAGGTAGGGACTAGAGTATCACATGGGCAGATCGGTGAAACCCGATGGGACCCGGGATTTTGGCATCCCAGGTATAGAGCTATTGAGCAGCGTCTCAAGAATGCTGACTATCTCGGAGAATTTATCGAAAAAATAACATATGGTCCGATTAAGCCTGGCTTTCGACCAGCACCAGATCCTAATGGTGTATTTATAATTGGGCAATCTCAATTTACTGAGGCTGGGCTGGATCTTTCGCAAGCAGTAAGGACTGTCGCCGGTTCATCCTTTGATCCGCCGCGGAGTCGGGTCCGCAACGGTGACTTGCTTTTCCCCCGGTCGGGAGTGGGTTCGTTGTTGCGTTTTAGGGCAGGGGTCTACGAAGAGGATAAGCCTGCAAATGTCAGTTGTTTTGTGGACTTGATTCGATTAAAGGGAATCGACCCTTATTATGTTTGGTTGACTCTAAAGACTAACTTTCTCAGGGAACAGATATTAAGGCTCAAAAACGGAGTCGGGACTCCCAATTTGAGCTTTGACGAGATTCGTAGTCTGAAGATACCTCGATTGGACTTGCAGGGTCAAGCGACCTGGCGGCAACTGTATCGGGCGCAAGTGGCTCCACTGCAAAGGGTTAGGTTGGCGCAGACAGATCCCAAAGAAAGGGAGCGAGCAGGCTTACTGGCGGATGAGTTATTTAAGGAATTGGTCTCGGCATTGGAGCGACGTTTGGGAGATATAATGTAAACGTATAGGTTCGTTGAAGAAAGGAATCATTAGAAATATGTGGAATACTACTCGTGACTCCGCTAACTAAATCTACTTGCAGAAAGTTGAGGAACCTTATGACTAATGTACCCTCTCGCACATTTCGCCAGTATACGCTCGATGATTTCCAATTTGAAGCCGTCAGTCAACTTCTAAACGGCCATTCGGTGTTGGTCTCCGCTCCAACTGGAGTTGGGAAGACGTTGATTGCCGATTACCTAATCGAAGAGGCAATTGGTCGCGGAGATAGGATCATCTATACCGCTCCAATCAAAGCCCTTTCCAATCAGAAATATAAGGAGTTCAAAGCATTATATGGTGAAGATCGAGTAGGAATTATCACGGGAGATGTAGTGATCAACTCCGAAGCGGATGTTACCTTAATGACCACAGAGATCTTCCGGAATATCCTTCAACAGGATCATGAACGGCTGCAAGGGATCTCCCATATAATCTTCGACGAGATTCATTATCTCTCAGACGAGGATCGTGGAACAGTATGGGAAGAATCCATCATCTTTATGCCGAAGAATATGCGTTTGCTTGGTCTTTCAGCTACTATTCCCAATGCCAGTGAGCTGGCTGAGTGGATCGCTGAGATTAAGGGCCATGAGGTTAAGGTGATTACCAAAACAGAACGTGCAGTCCCTCTTGAGCACTATGTTTATACGCGGCGAACGGGCCCTACTACCCTTAAGAAACTGATCAAAGCGGAAGAGGAGCGCCGCCGCAATGAACAAGACTGGGAGGAGAAGCATGGTCGTGATATGCGTCGGCGGCGGCAACCAGATTCAAGTCATAGGGATCTGGTCAGGACTGTTGCAAAACTTCAAGGCCTGCCTTGTTTGTATTTTATCTTTAGCCGTCGGATGTGTGAGGAGAAAGCCTTTGAACTAGCTCAGGAACAGGATTATCTGACGACTGAGGAAAAAAACAGGGCTACGGCTGTTATCGATCGCTTGGTCGAAGAATATGGTTTAGGAACCTGGAGAAATATCGCCTATGTAAAGAATCTCTTGGTTAAAGGGGTTGCATATCATCACGCCGGATTGTTACCAGCATTGAAAGAAATTGTTGAGACTTTGTTTGGAATGAATCTGATTCGTGTTATGTACGCCACAGAGACATTTGCGGTAGGAATAAACTATCCAGTGAGAACCGTTTGTTTTGATGCTCCAACCAAGTGGGATGGGATTAGCTTTCGCCCCATGAGTACTTTGGAGTACTTCCAGATGGCCGGTCGCGCTGGACGCCGCGGCATCGATGAACGTGGATTTGTTTATGTCTTGGCTGACTTACAACGCCATCGCTTTGAGGACTTTCCTAGTACGAGGCCGGAAGATATTGAGGAGCTTCGAAGTCGATTTAATCTTTCATATAACTCTGTGCTTAATCTAAACCGAAATCACTCTTCCGAGGAGATTGGGCTGATCTTAAACCAGAACTTCGCCACTTATCAAGCTCGTAACGACAAAGTGCTTCTTGAACGTCGACTCATGCGCTTAGAGGAGCGGTTTGGAGAAAAAGGCATCGACTTATGCGCTGATTGGGCTACAATGGCCTGTCCTCGAAACCGTGAAGAGATCGAAAGGAAGGTTCGGCGCCAGGAGAGAAAACTTCGATATATCAAAGGACGCCGAGCGCGAAATGCTATTATGGCTGAGATTGAGGAGGCCAAAAAGACATTAGCGTCGGTGTTGGGGCGAGATTGCGACCAGACAAAGGTGGAGTTATGTGGAAGTAATGCCCAGAGGTCTGAGGAGTTTACTCATGAAAAAAAAGCGCTTGAGGAGCGGATAGCCAATATTAAAGTGGCCGGTCGTTTTGATGATGATCTATCAATTAAAGAGTCTATCCTCGAAGAGTTGGATTATCTTAAAGACGGGAAACTGCTTCCCCGCGGAGAATTTGGCTCGCAGATCTATGCTCAGGAACTATTGATTACGGAGATTTACTTTAGCGGTTTGTTTCACGAATGGACAGAGGATGAGATCAATTCAGTGATCGTGGCAGTTGATTACGATCCCCGCAAGGGAGAGTTTGCCCCTAGGAACCTGCCCTATGATCCCAAACCGATCCGGCGGATCATGCGTGAACTACAATTTCGTCATGGGGTTGATGAGAGGGATGTGAGATTTCACCCGAGCCTCTCTGTACTAGCGTATAAGTGGAGCCAGGGGGCAAACTTCCTCGAACTACTGGAGTCGGCTCCCCATATGCAAGAGGGAGACATTGTCTCTGCATTTAGGCGGGGGATCGACCTCCTACGGCAGGTCCGTGGGGCGTGTCTTAAAGACGACCCTAATTTGGCGGCAAAGCTAAAAAACTGTATGGATAAGATGGACCGGGATTTGGTACAGGTTAATCTGTAGATAATAGTGTTGGTTTTTGGAACCTTATGAGGAGTGATAGCGTGAAGCGTTTTTTGCTTATTGCTTTAATTACTTGTGGACTTATGCTCTCCTTTACTGGCGCTGCGTTAGCGCAGTGGGAGACCAGGTCAGGTGATACGGTAGTTGTCAATACTAATGAGGTTATTTCAGGAGATCTGTGGTGTGCTGGTCAAAAGGTAATGATTGATGGGACTGTGGATGGCGACCTGTTGGTATTAGCTAACGAGCTTGTTATTAATGGGCAAGTAAACGGGGATATTACCGGTTTATCTGGAGCCATTGCTATTTTGGGGCGGGTAGACGGAGATATTCGCTTAAGAGCAGACAACATTAAGGTCTCCGGTTCGGTAACTGGGAATGTAGCAGTTTGGGCAGCTGAATTGAGAGTGGATAAGGATGCTTCTCTTGGTAGTCTGTGGTATACAGTAGCCAAGCCTTTTCTCCGGTGGAATAAGACGCCGGAAACGGTCCTTAACGGGAAGGTAGACGGAAGGGTCGAATTAAATGCTGATGTTGTCCGTATCGGTGGTATTATTACCGGTGAAAGTCTAATTAATGCTCAAACGATATATATCGATAATGGGGCTAATTTGAAGCTTCTAAATTACCGTGTAAACGACCAAATAACTATTAGCCCCGAGGCTACTATTGGTGAACAAAACGAGTTGCAGCCGGTCAAGGTCACTGGTGGCGGCGAGCTATACTTAGTTATCTGGATGTGGTTTTTGGGCTTGCTTTTTATGGGATTTATCATGATTGGGTTGACACCTGGTCGGGTTCGACTTTGGCTCAGTGGGATCCAGCCATGGGGCAGAGCGATACTTCGCGGAGTTGTCTTGGTAGTAGGTATTCCGGTCATTAATCTTTTTCTAGTCTTTACAGGATTAGGAATTTCGCTGGCGGTCTTCCTTAGCCTCGTCTATCTAATATTCATCTTGTTTGGGCAGTTGCCATTCTTCTTTTACTTCGGTGCAGCGGTGATCCGTTTCTTTAAAGTTGAGCGTAACTTTCCGCCGTTCTTTTTCTTACTGGTGGGTGGGATCATTACCACATTCTTGTTCATACTGCCATATGTGGGTGTCATCTTCTATCTACTATCGACAATAATAGGCGTGGGTATACTTACTCAGATTCCGATGATACGGATCCAAGCTCCGGTACCGGGCGAAGGAGAACAAAGTTAGTCATTCATTGCTTTACCATCCGCCGCCACCGCCCCCACCGCCGCCACCGCCGGAAGAACCTCCGCTGCTACCGGAGGATGAGCCTGGTGCGGTAGATGAGGAAGATATTGCGCCAGTTAATGATGACAACCCTGTAACAAAACCACCTGTGGCTAAACGGTTCCAGCTTGAACCACTGTACCATCTTGGTGAATAGCCCATCTCTCCAGATTGGATCTGGCTAAGAATGCTTGAGAATTGTTCAGCCCATTCCTGCTCCACATCGAGAGCCAGTGCGTAGGGGAGAAAAGCCTCAAACAACTCTGGTGTCTTCTCAGGCGGATTTAACATGTTCAATCTATCTTTCTCAGCCACTGACAGATACAGCCGGAAACCTTCTACTCGGTCCAACACACGACGCCCTTTTAAGGTCGGGGCTTTTAGCAGTTGATAAAAGACAAAGTTCATTACCCCAATCGCAATAAGGGTTAAGACCAACAAGAATGAGGTTTGCGTCATCAAGACAATAATTGCGACGATCTCTCCAAGCCAAAAGGGCATGGCAAAGAGTGTAAGAAAAAGGGCGCTAAAAACATCAGCTCCGGTTTTTGCTTCACGCCACGCCTGTATGGCGCTTTTTGTTAGAAAGGCCACACCGATACTCCAGATTGATAACCAGATCATCATAAAGATCATTACTGGATTACCGGCCATAGCTTCAACGATGCCAATAATCAAAACAGCTGCGAGAGAAAGTGACAAGCCAGTGATAAAGTAACCAAGGTTGGTGAAGAAGTACTCTTTCTCATAATTTGCCTGCAGCTTTTTTCGTAACGCTTTTATAGCATTGCCGATAACTAAATGATTGGTGTTCTTTAAGTCGAGCTTCTTACGGGTCCAGAGTTTTAGTTGGAGAGCAATGGCATATTCATCGGGGGACAAAACTTCTTTATCAGCAGAACCTTTCTTTAGGGCAAATTTATGCTCTGTTTGCTCGATGATTAAATAGCCTTTAACTGCCATGCTAATTAACGCGGCGGCGAAGGTCTTGTGATCGAATCTCATCCGGGAGATAAATCTGATCGCTGCCGGTGAAAACCCGTCCGGTGGTTCATATAAAGGAATAATAGTTCCAGCAGGGGGATCTTTCCCAACTAAACTCCAGACCACAAAATAAAAGGCGAAGAGGATTAAGAGAGCAGCTATTCCCAGGAGTAAACTCTTGTTATCTTGAAAGAGATACGCTAACTTCTCCTGTTGGGTTGGTTCTTGAACGAAACCCTTTGGCCAAGTTGCAACCAATGTGAAACCCTCATTTAAGCCTAAGGGCTGAGTGGTTTGGTAATATAGTATATCGGGAGAGAAATAATTGCTTGAATAGTTAGTCTCCGTAGAACCCTTGGGTCCCGTATATCCATATACCCCCACTTCATGGGAGTCAACTCCAGGGGGGAGGGTGACGATGGCTGAAGCGTTGTCAATCTTGAACTTCCAACCATTACCCGTTACATTCCAGTATAACTCGTCGTGGTCATCGAAGAACCCCAATTGGCGGTTGGTTTTGTATCTTAGTGTATATGTGTAGTCTCCGGGTGATAAATAAACATCTGAATTACCTAAATAGATTCGAACTCCATTGCTGTTGTTCTCCAACCGATATGTTTCCGGCTTATCGTCGCGTTTAGCTTCGAGAAGCTCAAAGTCTACAACTATACGATTCCCGGAATGATCTCGATAGCGAGTAGGAAAATCACGATAAATACCTCGCTTTATATCTATTCCTTCGGAACGTACACGGATCGTTTCCATAACTGTCATCGTAGCGTCCTGGTGAATAATAATATCGCTATGGAAAGAGAGGATGCGTTCTTCCCTGTCCATGGCGAATATATCTCCGGTGGCTCCGATTATGACAATCAAACTGATAAGCAGTATCATCCAGTGACGTAGAATGATATTCTTCATAAATTCACCTCCGGCGCTTCTCGTTCCGTAGCCAATGTGACTTCGAAGTAATCTTCCGGCGCAAATCTGAATAGCTGGGATACCAAGTTACCTGGGAAGGATTGGATGCCGATGTTATACTCACGAACAGTTCCGTTGTAATACCGGCGGGCATACTGCAGTTGGTTTTCGATCTCAGTGAGCTGTTTTTGTAACTCTAGAAAGTTGCTGTCCGCTTTGATCTCTGGATAAGCCTCAGCCAGGGCAAAGAATTGCTTGACAAACCCCGTGATCTCGTTCTCCCGGTCCGCCTTCTCAGATAAACCTTCAGATTTAACCCCCTGGCTTCGTAGTTCTATGACCCGTTCAAAGATCTGACTCTCATGGGCTCCATAGGCCTTGACGGTCTGAACTAAGTTGGGAACCAGATCTGACCGACGCTTCAATTGAACATCCACACCGCTCCATGCTTCCCTGATCATATTTCGCCTCCGGATCGTAGAGTTGTAGAACGCAACGGACCATATCAAAACGACAGCCAGCAATAGGATAAGTATTATCATCACTTCACAACCTCGCTAAACCAAACATTCTTCCTGTAATTGTTCAATCACGGTTCTGTAGTTTCCTTCTTTTTACCAGTTTGTTTGCCGTGTTTGTGATATCACTTATATGGCGACTTTCCGTTTGAACTGGGGATAAAGGATTATGTAAAATTAGGAAGAATTTTAGAAAAATATGGTTGCCGAATGTTAGAGGCACTAGATACCTTTGTCGTTTTTTTCAGGTTGACGACACCGAGATGGAAATTCTCTCAAAGGAAGATTTAAGGAAGCTTCACCCAAGCCTATAAAGTGATGAGAAGCGCGATTACTTTTAATAGACAGGGTGTGACGACATGCGTATTTTTGATAGGAGACGATTGACACTTGACTTATCATTAGTTCTCGTATTACTCGTTCTTATCGTTACATTTGGTTTAACGCGACCCAGCTTTAAACTCAAAAGGGGTATTGCCGGCCAATATGAATTAAGTTCGACCATACAGACAAACTATCCGCCAAAGAGCGTCAAAGCGCTTCTATATATACCACAAAAGAGCCGTCAAGAGTCGATGCCAATGATCGTATACTATCATGGAGGAACAGTCATTGAGGATCAATTTAAATATCTGGGCTACCTGGCGAATTGGGCGGAAGAAAAGGGATTTGTGATCCTCAGCGTGCAAAATCGCTGGGCGCTTAATGTAAAGCAAGATGCGGATAAGACCATTTTGGATTCACTAAACGCGACCGACGAGTTCCTTGAGAAGATTGTCAAATATGGTTATGTAGATCCGGAACGGATTTTCGCCACAGGTTTTTCCGGTGGTGGATTCGTGGCGCTATGCGCGGGATTCTATCGTCCGGATCAGTATGCCGGAGTTGGCGATTTTAAAGGCAACTTCTACCT
>OBJA01001774.1_pt1 | contig 13915 bp, 11 predicted proteins | sample 1519751 | NCBI WGS metagenome assembly OBJA01 (sample SAMEA3881238, study PRJEB22517) | soil metagenome | biome: lake sediment; feature: soda lake sediment; material: sediment, water from around vicinity | place: India | collected 2013-12-23 | depth 3 m | reverse complement strand
GGTAGAGCGACAGCCTTCCAAGCTGTAGGTGGCGGGTTCGAGTCCCGTTTTCCGCTCAAAGAACTGAACGCTCTTTTTGATTATCAAAAGGCCGACGTAGCTCAGAGGTAGAGCGTTTCCTTGGTAAGGAAGAGGTCATGGGTTCAATTCCCATCGTCGGCTCAAACAAAAGATATTGTTGAATCCCTTTTTAATCAAACTTAAACAACCAGTTAGATATGGCAAAAGAAAAATTTCAACGCATTAAGCCGCACGTGAACATTGGTACCATCGGTCACGTTGACCATGGCAAAACCACGCTCACCGCTGCAATCACTCAGATTCTGGCATCCAAAGGCTTGTCAGAAGTTCGCTCTTTTGATTCTATTGACAACGCTCCTGAGGAAAAAGAAAGAGGTATTACCATTAATACTGCCCATGTTGAGTACCAGACAGAAACCCGCCACTACGCGCACGTTGACTGCCCTGGTCACGCCGACTACGTGAAAAACATGGTTACTGGTGCTGCCCAGATGGACGGTGCTATCCTGGTTGTTGCTGCTACCGATGGTCCTATGCCCCAAACCCGCGAGCACATCCTGTTGGCACGCCAGGTTGGGGTTCCCCAGCTGGTGGTGTTCATGAACAAGGTTGACCTTGTGGATGACGAGGAGCTTCTTGACCTGGTTGAAATGGAAGTACGCGACCTGCTCTCTTTCTATAAATTCGACGGCGATAACATTCCCGTGATCCGTGGCTCTGCTTTGGGTGGCCTGAACAACGAGCCCTCCTGGGTTGCCAAAATTGAAGAACTTATGAACGCGGTAGATACTTTCATCCCCCTGCCTCCCCGCGATGTTGACAAGGAGTTCCTGATGCCCGTTGAAGACGTGTTCTCAATCACCGGTCGTGGTACTGTTGCTACCGGTAGAATTGAAACGGGTGTTATCAACTCGGGCGACCCCGTTGAGATCATCGGTATGGGTGCTGAAAAACTTAAGTCAGTAGTTACTGGTGTTGAGATGTTCCGCAAGATCCTTGACCGTGGTGAAGCTGGTGACAACGTTGGTCTGCTGCTCAGAGGTATTGACAAGGATGCCATCCGTCGTGGTATGGTTATCTGTAAGCCAGGTGCTGTGAAACCCCACCAGAAGTTCCAGGCCGAGGTTTATATCCTGAAAAAAGATGAAGGTGGCCGTCACACCCCGTTCCATAACAAATACCGTCCCCAGTTCTTCTTCAGAACAACTGACGTAACGGGTGAGATCTTCCTTCCTGAAGGAACTGAAATGGTAATGCCCGGTGACAACATCACCATTACCGTGAACCTGATTGCTACCATCGCCATGAACAAAGGTCTGCGTTTCGCAATCCGTGAAGGTGGACGTACCGTTGGTGCTGGCCAGGTAACCGAAATCCTTGAATAAGGAATAAAAAAGCTCAATAATCGGGTAGGGGATACTAAAAATCCCCTGCCCATTATCCTACGGGTGTAGCTCAATTGGTAGAGTAGCGGTCTCCAAAACCGTTGGTTGAGGGTTCAAGTCCTTCCACCCGTGCAAAATATTAGAATCGTCTTATTATGAAGAAAATCAGCGCCTATCTGAGCGAGACCTATGATGAGTTGATCAACAAGGTTTCCTGGCCTACCTGGAGTGAACTGCAGAACAGTGCAGTGGTCGTATCTATTGCTTCCCTGATTATCGCCCTCGTGGTGTATCTGATAGATATGTCCTTCAGCACAGGTCTCAAACAATTCTACCGTCTCTTTTTGTAACATTCGGGTATTGAATGCCAGCTGGACATTCTAATGTTTTTGTTTTTCTTCATTCAGCATCAGGCAAACAGATCTGAATATTAACAATTACCTTTGGTATGAGCGAACAGGTGAAAAAATGGTACGTAGTCCGGGCCGTAAGTGGTAATGAGAAAAAAGTCAAACAGTATATTGACAATGAAATTGCCAGGCTGGGATTGGAGGAGTATGTTTCGCAAGTACTGATTCCAACAGAGAAAGTCTATCAGATCCGCAAGGGGAAAAAGGTAAGTGCCGAGCGCAACTACTTTCCCGGCTATGTTCTGGTAGAAGCAGCTTTGGTGGGAGAGATTCCACACATTATCCGGAATATTCCCGGGGTATTGGGTTTTTTAGGTTCAGGCGCTGACCCTGTACCCTTGCGTCCGGCAGAGGTTAACCGCATCCTTGGAAAGGTTGACGAGCTTACGGGCAAAGAGGAAGAGTTAAATGTTCCGTTTATTGTAGGGGAAACCGTAAAGGTAACCGACGGTCCTTTCAACAGTTTTACCGGAGTGATCGAGGAGATCAATGAAGAGAAGAAGAAATTAAAGGTGATGGTGAAGATCTTCGGCCGGAAAACTCCCTTAGAACTCAGTTTCATGCAGGTTGAAAAGGAATAAGCAATTGTTGCTTTTTTCCCTGCTGATGTGTTGTTGATCCCTTTTACTCGTTAAAAACAAATAAAATGGCAAAAGAAGTAAGTGCAATGATTAAATTGCAAATTAAAGGAGGAGCTGCCAATCCTTCACCACCAGTTGGGCCTGCATTGGGTGCAAAAGGGGTGAACATCATGGAGTTTTGCAAGCAGTTCAATGCCCGTACACAGGATAAAATGGGGAAGATCATTCCCGTTATTATTACTGTTTACAAGGACAAGTCCTTTAATTTTGTTGTCAAAACCCCTCCCGTAGCTGTGCAGCTTCGTGAGGTGGCAGCGATTAAATCCGGTTCAGCCGAACCTAACAGAGCCAAAGTAGCCACTATCACTTGGGATCAGGTGCGCGCAATCGCAGAAGACAAAATGCCTGACCTGAACTGCTTTACCATCGAATCGGCCATGCGAATGGTTGGTGGTACTGCTCGCAGTATGGGTATCCGCATTAAAGGTACAGCTCCATTTTAATGCTTCTGCAGTTTTTGCACGTTGAATTAATTAATTTAAAGCTTAACGCAATCTGAAATGGCTAAATTAACAAAAAACCAAAAAGAAGCTTTAGCTAAGTACGATAACAAAGCGGTTTACTCTTTGGCAGATGCTACTGATGTGGTAAAGAAAATCACTTACACCAAATTTGACGCCTCTTTTGATGTGGATATCCGCCTGGGTGTTGACCCTCGCAAAGCCAATCAAATGGTACGCGGTGTTGTGACACTTCCCCATGGAACAGGGAAAACTGTTAGAGTATTGGTGCTTTGTACTCCCGATAAGGAAGAGGAAGCTAAAGCAGCCGGAGCTGATTACGTTGGCCTGGATGAATATGTTGAAAAAATCAAAGGCGGCTGGACAGACGTGGATGTGGTAATCACTACCCCCAACGTGATGCCCAAAGTAGGTGCCCTGGGTCGTATCCTTGGTCCCCGTGGCCTGATGCCCAACCCTAAGGCTGGTACCGTTACTATGGAAGTAGGGAAAGCGGTTCAGGATGTGAAAGCCGGTAAGATTGATTTTAAAGTGGACAAGTTTGGAATTATCCATGCCTCTGTTGGAAAGGTATCTTTCGACAAGGAAAAACTCATGGAAAATACCAAGGAACTGATCCAGACCATTGTGCGGTTAAAACCTGCTGCAGCCAAAGGCACCTATGTGAAGAGCATTTACGTGTCCAGCACCATGAGCCCGGGCGTGCAGGTAGAAACCAAATCAGTTACATTATAAACCAATAGGTGTTTTTACCTTTAACAGGTTGATTTTTTATGAAAAGAGAAGACAAATATCAGATCATTGAAGCCCTGGCCGAGAAACTAAAAACCAGCGACTTCTTTTATCTGACGGATACTTCTGCACTGAACGTAGAAACGATAAACAATTTAAGGAGGCTTTGCTTTAAAAGAGAGGTTTCCATGCAGGTTGTAAAAAACAGCTTGCTTCGCAAGGCAATGGAAAAAAGCGAGAAAGATCTCTCACCTATTTTTCCTGCTCTTGTGGGAGCCACCTCCATTATGTTTGCCGATACGGGAAATGTGCCAGCCAGGTTGATCAAAGAGTTTCGCAAAACAGCCCCCAAGCCACTTCTGAAAGGTGCCTACATACAGGAGTCTTTCTATTTCGGGGACGACCAGCTCGATGCCCTTACCAACATCAAGTCCAGAGATGAACTGATTGGTGACCTGATCGGACTGCTTCAATCACCTGCACGCAACGTGATCTCCGCCCTTCAAAGTGGTGGCAGCACCATTGCGGGTGTTCTCAAGACTCTTTCTGAAAAGGAAAGCTAATTTTTTCACTCAAGTAAAATTTTTACAAGTAACCCAATATTAAATTATTATAAAAATGGCAGATTTGAAAGCTTTTGCAGAACAATTAGTTAATCTTACCGTTAAGGAGGTTAATGAATTGGCCAAAATCCTTAAAGATGAATACGGTATTGAGCCCGCAGCTGCTCCCGTAGCAATTGCCGCCGGCCCCGGTGGTGAAGGTGCAGGTGAAGCTGCTGAAGAGAAAACTCAATTTGACGTGATCCTCAAAGCCGCCGGCCCCTCAAAACTGGCCGTGGTGAAACTGGTGAAAGAACTGACCAGCCTTGGCCTGAAAGAAGCCAAAGAATTGGTTGACAGCGCACCAAAACCCATCAAAGAAGCGGTAACCAAAGACGAAGCAGAAGTATTGAAAAAGCAACTTGAAGAGGCCGGAGCGGAGGTTGAAGTTAAGTAGTCCGTTTTGCAATACCCTGAAGATTAGACTTCTGCCGAATCCCCGCATTCGTTGTAGAAGTCTAATCTTTATTGCATTTTATTTGTTTTTCTTCATTTGGTTTTAACTTCAAATTATTAAACCTTGGCAGCAACTACAAAAAAAGTCGGACGGGTAAGTTTTGCATCCGTAACCAAGCATTATGAATATCCTGACTTCCTGGAGGTTCAGGTCAAATCGTTTCAGGACTTCTTCCAGCTGGAAACAATCCCTGAGAACCGCAGAAACGAAGGCTTGTTCAAGGTGTTCAGCGAGAACTTCCCTATTTCCGATGCCCGTAATAACTTTGTCCTGGAGTTTCTGGATTACTTTATTGATCCTCCAAAGTACTCTATCCAGGAATGTATCGAAAGAGGATTAACCTACAGCGTACCCCTTAAAGCCAAATTAAGGCTTTATTGCACGGATCCTGAACATGAGGATTTTGAAACCATTATTCAGGATGTATATCTTGGTACCATCCCATATATGACCCCAAGGGGCACCTTTGTGATCAATGGTGCTGAAAGGGTTGTGGTTTCGCAGTTGCATCGATCGCCCGGGGTGTTTTTTGGTACCAGTGTCCATGCCAATGGTACCCAGCTTTACAGCGCAAGAGTGATCCCCTTTAAAGGATCCTGGATTGAATTCGCTACCGACATCAACAACGTGATGTACGCCTATATCGACCGTAAGAAAAAACTTCCGGTGACAACCCTTCTTAGGGCTATTGGCTTCGAAAGTGATAAGGATATCCTGGAAATATTTGACCTTGCCGACGAGATCAAAGTCAGCAAAACGGGTCTTAAAAAATTGATGGGTCGAAAATTGGCCGCCCGTGTTTTGCGCTCATGGGTTGAAGATTTTGTGGATGAAGATACCGGTGAGGTGGTTTCTATCGAGCGTACCGAGGTGGTTATCGATCGGGAAACCGTCCTGGAGAACGATCATGTTGACATGATCCTGGATTCGGGCACCAAAACCATTATTCTTCATAAGGAAGGGATCAATCTGAATGATTATGCCCTGGTATACAACACCCTGCAGAAAGATACCACCAACTCGGAAAAAGAGGCCGTTGAGTTTATCTACCGGCTGCTTCGCAATGCCGATCCCCCGGATGATGAAACCGCCCGGGGAATGATCGAAAAGTTGTTCTTTTCCGATAAAAGGTATGACCTGGGTGAAGTAGGCCGTTACCGTATCAATAAGAAGCTGAACCTTGACAGTTCAATGGACGTGAGGGTTCTGACCAAGCAAGATATAATCTCTATTGTTAAATACCTCATCGAGTTGGTGAATGCCAAGGCCGATGTGGATGACATTGACCACCTGAGCAACCGTCGTGTGCGAACTGTCGGTGAACAGCTGTACGCGCAGTTTGGTGTGGGGCTGGCCCGAATGGCCCGTACCATTCGTGAGAGAATGAACGTTCGCGACAATGAGGTATTTGCTCCCACCGACCTGATCAATGCAAAAACCCTGTCTTCGGTGATCAACTCTTTCTTTGGCACCAATCAGCTCTCCCAGTTCATGGATCAAACCAACCCGCTGGCCGAGCTGACCCATAAGCGCAGGATGTCGGCACTGGGGCCGGGAGGTCTCTCGCGCGAAAGAGCAGGTTTTGAGGTGCGCGACGTGCACTTTACCCATTACGGAAGGCTTTGTACCATTGAAACCCCTGAAGGACCAAATATTGGTCTGATCTCCTCGCTTTGCGTGTTTGCAAAAGTGAACGACCTGGGTTTCATTGAAACACCTTATTTCGAGGTTGAAGAAGGCAAGGTTCGCTTTGATAAGGAGCCTGTTTATCTTTCGGCTGAAGAAGAAGAAACCAAGATCATCAGCCAGGCCAACATCAGTGTAAACCCCGATGGGTCGTTCCAGGAAAACCGGGTGAAAGTACGCTTCCAGGCTGATTATCCCATTGTTGAGCCCACCCGTATCGATTTGATGGATGTGGGGCCCAACCAGATTGCCTCCATTGCTGCATCATTGATTCCATTTTTGGAGCACGATGATGCCAACCGTGCCCTTATGGGAAGTAACATGATGCGTCAGGCTGTCCCCCTGCTGAACCCTGAAGCCCCCATCGTAGGCACTGGCCTTGAAAAGAAGGTAGCTGCCGACTCCAGGGTGCTGCTTCATGCCGAAGGCGAGGGTATCGTGGAATATGTTGATGCCAGCCAGATCATTATCCGCTATGCCCGCAACGATGATCAGAAGCTGATCAGCTTTGATGATGATGTAAAGACCTATCAGCTCACCAAGTTCCAGAAAACAAACCAGAGCACCTGCATCAACCTCAAGCCCATTGTCCGTAAAGGTCAGAAAGTCGTGGCCGGGCAGTTGCTGAGCGAAGGCTATGCTACGCGCGACGGTGAACTTGCCCTGGGACGTAACCTGAAGGTGGCCTTCATGCCCTGGAAGGGATACAACTTTGAGGATGCCATTGTGGTTTCTGAAAGGATTGTTCGCGAGGATATTTTTACCTCTATCCATATTGAAGAATTCTCACTCGATGTACGCGATACCAAACGCGGTGTGGAAGAGCTTACCAGCGATATTCCCAACGTGAGTGCCGAAGCCATCAAGGATCTGGATGAAAACGGCCTGATTCGTATCGGAGCGGAAGTAAACGAAGGGGATATCCTCATTGGGAAGATCACTCCCAAAGGGGAAACTGATCCTACTCCCGAGGAAAAACTCCTGCGGGCTATCTTTGGCGACAAAGCCGGCGACGTGAAGGATGCTTCCCTGAAAGCGCCTCCCGCTACAAAAGGTGTGGTCATCGACAAAAAACTATTCTCAAGGGTATTCAAGGATCGTAAAGCCAAAACCAAAGAGAAGATCATCCTGGATAAACTGGATGAAGAATTCGCACGTGATGTTGCCGAACTGCGTGCCAAGCTTGTTGATAAGCTCATTGTACTTGTAAGTGGAAAAACTTCCCAGGGGGTAATGAACAGCCTGAAAGAGGTTGTGGTTGCCAAGGGTACCAAGTTCACCCAGAAAATTCTCCATGGTCTGGATTATGCAACGGTGAATCCCAATAACTGGACAACGGATGTTGACAAGAACAACCTGATCAAGGAACTTCTTCACAACTATTCCATCAAGTATAAGGATATCCTTGGGGCATACAACCGCAAAAAATTCACCTCCACGGTAGGTGATGAATTGCCTGCTGGCATTGTTCAGCTGGCCAAGATCTACCTTGCCAAAAAACGCAAGCTCAAGGTAGGTGATAAAATGGCCGGCCGTCATGGTAACAAGGGTATCGTTGCCCGTATTGTCAGGGAAGAAGATATGCCTTTCCTGGAAGACGGTAGCACCGTTGACATTGTGCTCAACCCCCTTGGTGTACCTTCGCGTATGAACCTTGGCCAGATATACGAAACAGTCCTGGGTTGGGCAGGCCAGAAGCTTGGAATGTCGTTCTCCAGCCCCATCTTTGATGGTGCAACTATCGACGAGATCAACCAATACATGCGCCAGGCGGGCTTGCCCGACAACGGCAAAGTGTACCTTTATGACGGAGGTACCGGTAAGCGCTTTGATCAGCCCGCAACCGTGGGCGTGATCTATATGCTTAAGCTGGGGCACATGGTTGATGATAAGATGCACGCCAGGTCCATCGGGCCATACTCCCTGATTACCCAACAGCCCCTTGGTGGTAAAGCCCAGTTTGGGGGGCAGCGTTTTGGGGAAATGGAGGTGTGGGCCCTTGAAGCCTTCGGAGCAGCCAACATTCTGCAGGAGATACTCACCATTAAATCCGACGATGTGATTGGGCGCGCCAAAGCCTATGAAGCCATCGTCAAGGGTGAGAATATGCCTAGCCCGGGTGTACCCGAATCCTTCAACGTTCTGGTACATGAACTTAGGGGGCTGGGCCTGAATATTAACTTTGATTAACGAAAATCATCCTGGTGCAGCCCTTCTTTGGGTTGCATCAGGAACGATTTTTGCCCCAATCGCTCTTTGTCTGTGTTGGTCACTACCCGTCAGTTGTTTTTTCCTTTTCCACTAACAATATCATATATATGGCTTTTAGAAGAGAATCCAACGTAAAAAGCAATTTCTCCAAAATTACCATCAGCCTCGCCTCCCCGGAATCTGTTCTGGAAAGATCACATGGAGAAGTGTTGAAGCCAGAAACCATTAATTATCGTACATACAAACCCGAAAGAGACGGACTGTTCTGTGAAAGGATCTTTGGTCCGGTGAAAGACTGGGAATGCCATTGCGGCAAATACAAGCGCATCCGTTATAAAGGGATTGTCTGTGACCGCTGTGGTGTGGAAGTAACCGAGAAAAAAGTGCGCCGTGAACGCATGGGCCACATCAAACTGGTTGTTCCTGTTGCCCACATCTGGTTTTTCCGCTCTCTTCCCAATAAAATAGGGTACTTGCTGGGGCTACCCTCCAAGAAACTCGATCAGATCATCTACTACGAGAGATACGTAGTGATCAATCCCGGTATCAAATCCGATGAATTCAAGTACCTTGATTTCCTCTCCGAGGAGGAGTATTTCAACGTTTTGGAGACCCTTCCCAAGGAGAACCAGTTGCTTGAGGATGATGATCCCAACAAGTTTATCGCCCGAATGGGTGCCGAAGCCCTGAAGCTGCTTTTGTCGCGTCTTGAGCTGGATCAGCTCTCCTATGAACTGCGTCACCGGGCAAATACCGAAACTTCACAGCAGCGTAAGGCCGATGCCCTGAAGCGCCTGCAGGTGGTTGAAGCTTTCCGTGAATCCCAAAAATCCATCGAGAACAACCCCGAGTGGATGATTGTTGACGTGGTCCCGGTGATCCCCCCTGAACTGCGCCCCCTGGTGCCTCTGGATGGAGGGCGTTTTGCTACCAGCGATCTGAACGACCTGTACCGCAGGGTGATCATTCGCAACAACCGTTTGAAGCGCCTGATAGAGATCAAGGCTCCTGATGTGATCCTTCGCAATGAAAAGCGCATGCTGCAGGAATCGGTCGACTCCCTGTTCGACAACTCCCGTAAGGCCAGCGCGGTGAAAACCGAATCCAACCGCCCGCTCAAATCACTTAGCGACAGCCTGAAGGGTAAGCAGGGGCGTTTCCGTCAGAACCTGCTGGGTAAAAGGGTTGACTACTCGGCCCGTTCGGTGATTGTTGTCGGCCCCGAGCTGAAACTTCATGAATGCGGCTTGCCCAAGGAGATGGCTTCCGAGCTCTACAAACCCTTTATCATCCGCAAAATGCTGGAAAGGGGTATTGTCAAGACGGTGAAATCAGCAAAGAAAATCGTTGACCGCAAGGATCCCGTGGTTTGGGATATTTTGGAAAATGTTCTGAAGGGCCACCCGGTACTTCTGAACCGTGCACCCACCCTGCACCGCCTGGGTATTCAGGCCTTCCAGCCTAAGCTCATCGAGGGTAAGGCCATTCAGTTGCACCCCCTGGTGTGTACTGCTTTTAACGCCGACTTCGATGGTGACCAGATGGCCGTGCATCTTCCCCTTGGCAATCCCGCCATTTTGGAAGCACAGCTTTTGATGCTGGCATCTCACAACATTCTGAACCCTGCCAATGGTGCTCCCATTGCAGTACCTTCACAGGACATGGTACTTGGCCTTTATTACATGACCAAGGCCCGCAGAAGTGTGCCCGAACACCCCGTTAAAGGTGAAGGCCTCACTTTTTATGGCCCTGAAGAAGTAATCATTGCCCATAATGAAGGCGCGGCCGATTTGCATGCCATTATTAAAGTCAGGGTACCTGTACGCGAAAATGGCCAGCTGGTGGAGCGTATCATTGAAACAACCGTTGGCCGTGTGCTCTTCAACCAGGTAGTTCCCGAGGAATATGGATTTATCAACCAGCTGCTCACCAAAAAAAGCCTGAGGGATATCATTGGTGGTGTGATGAAGGTTACTGGTGTTTCAAGAGCTTCACAGTTCCTGGATGATATCAAGGATCTTGGATTTACCCTTGCATTTCGTGGTGGTTTGTCGTTCAACCTGGGAGATATTATCGTTCCGGAAGAAAAACAGATTCTCATTGACCAGGCCGATGAGCAGGTAGAAGAAGTGCGGGGTAACTACTCCATGGGGTTCATTACCAATAATGAGCGCTACAACCAGATCATCGACATCTGGACGCATACCAACGCCAAACTTACCAAGGTACTTATCGATAAAACCACGGCCGACAACCAGGGCTTTAACCCTGTGTTCATGATGCTTGACTCGGGAGCAAGGGGTTCAAAGGAGCAGATCCGTCAGCTCTCGGGAATGAGGGGCCTGATGGCAAAGCCCCAGAAGTCAGGTGCCAAAGGCGGGGAGATCATCGAGAACCCCATCCTTTCCAACTTTAAGGAAGGCCTTTCGGTTCTTGAGTACTTCATCTCAACCCACGGTGCTCGTAAAGGTCTTGCTGATACTGCCCTTAAAACAGCCGACGCCGGTTACCTTACCCGCAGGCTGGTTGACGTCTCACAGGATGTTATAGTTACTGAACCTGACTGTGGCACCCTTCGCGGGCTGACGGCAACTGCCCTGAAAAACAATGAAGAAACCGTTGAAAGCCTCTACGACAGGATACTTGGCCGTACTTCGCTTCACGACATTTATCACCCCACCACGGGTGAAGTAGTGATCAGAAGTGGTGAGGAACTGCACGAAGAGGTAGCCAGCATTATTGAGGAGTCGCCCATTGAAGCCGTTGAGATACGCTCGGTGCTGACCTGTGAATCCAAAAACGGGGTTTGCGCAAAATGTTATGGCCGCAACCTGGCAACAGGACGAATGGTTCAAAAAGGTGAAGCAATCGGTGTTATTGCTGCACAGTCAATCGGTGAACCCGGTACACAGCTCACCCTGCGTACCTTCCACGTGGGGGGTACTGCTTCAAATATCGCATCCGCCTCCAAGCTCAACGCCAAATATGATGGTGTGCTGGAGATAGACGAATTACGCTCTGTTCCCTATACCAATGCTGAGGGAAGGAAATACCAGGTGGTTATTGGTCGTTCGGCCGAAATGCGCATTGTGGATAAAAATACCAGAATGGTGCTCACCAGCCAGAACATTCCCTATGGAGCAAACCTGTATTTCGAGAACGGGCAGGAAGTAACCAGCGGTGACCTGATCTGTGAATGGGACCCCTACAATGCTGTGATTGTTTCGGAAGTAAGTGGTAAGATATCCTTCAACAATATGATTGAAGGGGCTACCTTCCGCACCGATTCCGATGAACAGACCGGATATTATGAAAAGGTGATCATCGAAACCAAGGATAAAACCCGTAACCCCTCCATCGCTATTGTTGATGGCAATGGCGAAGCAATGCGCTCCTACGACATGCCTGTGGGGGCCCACATTATTATCTCCGATGAGCGCGAGATCAGGGCCGGTGCTATCATAGCCAAGATCCCCAGGGCTGTTGGTAAATCAGGCGACATCACCGGTGGTCTGCCAAGGATCACCGAGCTCTTTGAAGCCCGTAACCCATCTGATCCTGCCGTGGTGTCTGAGATTGATGGTGTGGTGTCATTTGGCAAGAAGATCAAACGGGGTAACCGTGAGGTGATCATCACTTCCAAAACCGCCGATGAGAAACGCTATCTGATCCCCCTCTCCAAGCAGATCCTTGCCCAGGAGAACGACTTTGTGAAAGCCGGTACTCCCCTTTCCGACGGTCCCATTACTCCTTCCGATATTTTGGCCATCAAAGGGCCAACTGCCGTTCAGGAGTATATTGTCAACGAGGTGCAGGAGGTTTATCGCATGCAGGGTGTGAAAATCAACGACAAGCACTTTGAAGTGATTGTTCGCCAGATGATGCGTAAGGTAACCATTGAAGATCCGGGCGATACCCGCTTCCTGGAAGGGGAGATTGTCAACAAGATCGATTTCATGGAAGAAAACGACAGCATCTTTGGCAAGAAAGTGGTTGAAGATCCCGGCGATTCTGCCCTGAAGCCCGGACAGATCATCACTGCCCGCAAACTTCGCGATGAAAACTCCCTGCTCAAGCGTAAGGACCGGCAGCTGGTGGTTGCCCGCGATGCAAGAGGTGCTACCGCACGTCAGCAGCTGCAGGGGATCACCAAGGCTTCCTTGCAGACCAAGAGCTTTATCTCGGCTGCCTCCTTCCAGGAGACTACCAAGGTGCTTACCGATGCCGCCGTTCACGGGAAGATGGATAACCTCAACGGGCTGAAGGAAAACGTGATCGTGGGTCACCTGATCCCGGCAGGTACCGGCCTTAGGGAGTTCAACAATACCATTGTGGGCTCTATGGAAGAGTACAACCTGCTGATGGCTTCAAAGAAAAAAGCTGAAGTATAAAACCTGAAATTATTCGCGTTATGGCTGATAAAAATGTGCATGATGGACAGATAAACATCGAATTGGGTGAAGACGTTGCTGAAGGGGTTTACTCCAATCTGGCAATCATTACCCACTCGCATACCGAGTTCGTTGTTGACTTTGTAAGAATGATGCCCGGTATTCCCAAGGCAAAGGTGAAGTCAAGGATCATTCTTACTCCCCAGCATGCCAAAAGGCTGATGAAGGCTCTGAAGGAGAACATCGGGCGCTTCGAACAGGTACATGGCACCATCAAGGACATCGACCAGGGCCTGCCCATGAATCTGGGAGGGCCTGCAGCACAGGCATAGCTGATAAACCAAAAAGAAAGGGGACCCGGGTCCCCTTTCTTTTTATAGAATGTTCTAAAGGGTATTAAATATTCGGAGTATTCCCTTTTCTCCATTTCCTGACCAAATTATCACGTATTGCCCGCGGCTGCGGCTGTTTTGCCGCAGTTCCTCAATGTTCAGCTGAATGCTGCTGTTGCCCGGGCTTTCAAACCAGCCAAGAATGGCCTCTGCTTGCTCAAGAAGGTCTTCACCTTTTTTTCCTTCCTTTAGTTTTGCTACAATGGCTTGAAAATCCGGGCTTTCATATATCATCAACTCTTCTATGCCCAGAAAAGTCAGAAACATCTTCTCTGAAGGTTTTTCTGGCCTTTTGTATTTTCCCCCGTAACCGGCTACAATCATTTTCTCCTGCATGTACCGGAGGTCACGGCCTTGTTTTTTGCAGGCCGGCATGGCAGAGAGCATCAGCAGGAGCATCAGCAGCGTAAAAGATCTCTTCATTCTGAAATGTTCGTATTGATTAACAGGGTTAAAAGTAAGGTTTTTGCCTGAGTCAAAAGGGGATATTCATGATTTGCTGAAAGATTATGTGATTAAAAACAAA
>OBJA01001773.1_pt1 | contig 13918 bp, 11 predicted proteins | sample 1519751 | NCBI WGS metagenome assembly OBJA01 (sample SAMEA3881238, study PRJEB22517) | soil metagenome | biome: lake sediment; feature: soda lake sediment; material: sediment, water from around vicinity | place: India | collected 2013-12-23 | depth 3 m | reverse complement strand
TACGGCGCTCAGGACATTAGGGTTACCGCTACTCCGAAAAGCCCGTAGGGCTGAAACGTTTATAGCTAACCGGTGATGAAATGGGTTCAGCCCTGTAAGGGCGGCACAATCTTTCATGGCATAATCAATATAGATTTGCGAATATGTGTTTGCATTCCGATGATCATTTTAAAGACCGTGCCGGTCCTACGGACCTCTATGGTTTTCATTGTTGCCATTGTGCTAAAAACATGTCGCGCCTACAGCGCTCAGGACATTAGGATTACCGCCACTCCGGAGAGGGCCCGTAGGGCTGAATCGTTTATAACTACCGGTAATGAAATGGGTTTAGCCCTGTAAGGGCGGCACAATCTTTCATGGCATAATCAATATAGATTGGCGAATATGTGTTTGCATTTCGATGATCATTTTAAAGACCGTGCCGGTCCTACGGACCTCTATGGTTTTCATTGTTGCCATTGTGCTAAAAACATGTCGCGACTACGGCGCTCAGGACATTAGGGTTACCGCTACTCCGAAAAGCCCGTAGGGCTGAATCGTTTATTGCTACGAGTGCCGGAAACCATTCGCATGGATTTTGCTTATCAGTATATATGTCCACTCCTTATACGCACAATCGGTGAATGCATCTTCCATCTGCAACAACCAAATTTTCATGGTTTGCAGGGAGAATAACAGTATGAATCATCACGGGCACAGACCTCCAGATCAACGAAATAAAATTTCCATTCCTTATGTCCTGCTGATTGTCGATGATTCGCTGGATACTGGCTACCGGAGCTTCTACACACTTCAGACGGTGCCTCACTACATTGGAACAATTTCATTTTTGAACTGTGCAACGGTGACCTAGCATGACGTCTTCGTTTACAAGTAGGTTCATTCGAAGCAGCTCGAGTCAATGGGGGATTTTGGAAAAAGACAGAAGAAGAGAGTGCTGAAACACATCTCAGGTATGCATTAGTTAAGGAGTCCACAATATGCATGGAAAAAGTGAATACATGGAATCGGGCATTCCCGGCTTGGACAAAATCCTTCAGGGTGGCCTTCCCCGCAATCAGATGTATGCTGTTTACGGAACAAGCGGAAGCGGGAAAACCACCTTGTGCATGCAGTTCCTTTTGCATGGTGTAGAAAGAGGAGAGCGCTGTCTTTATATCGGCACCTCGGAAACCATCTCTGAGATAAAACGGATCGCCCGGTCACACCAGTGGAATCTTATCGGACTTGAAGTCAGCTATCTTGCCATGCAGTACGGTGAAAAAGCGGGTCCGGGGCAGACAATGCTCAACCCGGTTGAGATCGAGCTACCGCAATTAGTCGACAATCTTATAAGCCAGATCAGGGAATACGATCCACAGCGGGTGGCCGTTGATTCTCTGAGCGAAATACGGCTGGTCGCACGTGAGAAAAGCTGGTATCAGCGCCAGCTTATGCTGTTAAAGAACTTTCTAGAGACGCGTTCCTGCACCGCTCTTCTGACCGATACAGTCGGAGAGGAAAACACAGTACTCAAGACCATTGTGCACGGTGTTATCGAAATGAGCAGAACCGACCCGCTTTATGGCCCCGAACGGCGCCGCCTGCGCATCGAAAAACTGCGGGGACACCCCTTTATTTCCGGATTTCACGATTACACCATTATAAAAGGCGGAATCAAAGTGTTTCCACGACTGGTTTCCGCGGAGTACAGAAAGGAATTTACTAAAGAAGCGGTAACCAGCGGTGTCGGGGAGCTTGACAAACTACTGGGTGGTGGACTGGATAGAGGAACCTGCACCTTGCTCCAAGGGGCTGCGGGAACTGGAAAATCGGCTCTGGCAACCCAGTTTGCGACTGCTGCTGCACAGCGCAATGATAGATCGATGATTTTCTGTTTTGACGAACGGATATCGACATTTTTGAAACGGGCCCGGGGCCTTGGTATGAATATCGATATCTATATGACAAATGGGCTTCTTGAGGTCCGGCAGATCGATCCGGCAGAACTCACGGCCGGTGAATTCAGCACACTTGTCTCTGAGTCGGTCATTAATAAAGACCTGTCTCTCATTATAATCGACAGTCTTAATGGCTATGCGTATGCGCTTCCTGATGAGCGTTTCTTATCTGTGCATCTTCACGAGCTGGCAAGTTTTCTCAATATCCAGGGAATAGTCACAATCTTTACCATGTCCCAGCAGAGTGGATTTGGATTGAATACAGCACCCCCACCCTTTGATGTATCGTACGTTTCTGATGCAGTTGTCAATCTTGGCTATTTTGAGCATGGGGGAACAGTACACAAAGCACTATCGGTATTCAAAAAGAGGAGCGGTAATCACGAGCGTACAATCCGTGAGCTCACCATGGATGCAGATGGCCTGCACGTAGGACCGGTACTCCGGGAGTTCGAAGGGATTGCTACAGGAATTCCCCGATACATTGGAAGAACTCTGAATCCCGAGGGCAACTTGTGAGTATGGGAATAGAAGCTCCCAGCAAACGGGTGCTTATTCTTGCGCCCACCGGAAGTGACGGGGCTGTACTGAAAGGAGTACTTTCTAATGAGCAGATTGCCGCGACGGTATGTGAAAACATCGAGCAGTTATGTAGCGGGATAAAGGAGGGTGCGGGCAGTGCGATAATTGCAGAGGAGGCGCTTTCCGGTGATGCCCTGATGCTGCTTGCGCAAACGATTGACAACCAACCGGAGTGGTCCGATTTCCCGATGATCATCATGGCTGGGGCGGGCACCGAACCAGACATGACCTGGGTGGTGCTCAGCGGCGGAAAAGCGCTAAATGCAGCCGTACTTAAACGTCCTGTACTTACAAGATCACTTCTTACCGCAGTCCGCGCAAGCCTTCGATCACGCAATCAGCAGTACCGCATTGCAGAGGAACTTAGTAAACGCAAACAGGCCGAAGAGGAACTGCGCAGGTATGCCGAAGAACTCGCATCAGCAAATAAAGATCTGGAATCATTTTCCTACTCTGTAGCACATGACCTCCGCAACCCGTTAAGGATAATCAAGGGGTTCATAAGTCTTCTCATCGAGGACTGCAGCGATAAACTTGATGATGAATGCAGGGATTATATCTGCAGGATCAACAACGGTGCAGACCGGATGGGTTCAATTATCGATGATATACTTGCCCTTTCAAAGATAAGCCGGCAGGAAACAAGTATAACAGATGTTAATTTAAGTGAAATGGCAAGAGCAGCCATTGAGGAACTGCGCCGAAGCCAGCCCGATCACCACCCGGAAGTTATTATCCAGGAGGGATTATCAGCTAGAGCAGATGCCAGGCTCATGAGTATAACACTGGGTAATTTTCTTGGAAATGCCTGGAAGTATACCTCAAAAACGCAGCACCCGCGCATCGAATTCGGTGCATTCAAGAAGGATGGTAAGAGAGTCTACTATGTTAAAGACAACGGAGCCGGTTTTGACATGAGCAAAACGGCTGATCTGTTCACTCCATTCAAGCGTCTTCATACAGATAAAGAATTCAAGGGTATCGGTGTAGGACTGGCCATAGTAGATCGTGCGATTAAACGTCACGGCGGAAGAGTCTGGGCAGAAAGTGAGCCGAATAAAGGGGCGACGTTTTTCTTCACTTTAGGTTAGTTTCAGATGGATAAACAATGAATCGGTATCAAAAAACAGATCGGCTATAAGTATTTCGTTCATTAGCATAGCTTCATCTGATCAGGATCTCAACACAACGGGATACACCATCAAAGCCATGCTCATTAATAATACCCACCATATGCTGCACAAATTGAACTGACAATTATTTCTGGCCTGGAAGTGAACCGTAGTTTCAAACACAATAAAAAAATTGTGCTTCCTTAACAGGTGCTCTTTTAATGTGATACAGGTTCTTTCCACGAGACAGGAAACTTCCCGTTATGTTGAGCATCACCCAACCCTCACCTCCAATCCCGCACCTATCCTCTTCAACGCATCAAAAATCCCATCGATCACATCATCCTTGCCCATAAACAGCTCATCCGGTCCGCCCGAGTGAATATTGCTAAATGGTGGTTCGTACAGTGCCGAGGCTTCCATCACTCCCCGGGATGTGAGCTGGTCGATTATCATTTCGATAAAACGGATTTGGGGTGGAAAATTTGGAGAAGGCGACCTTGGCTGCGCTGCGATCCATGCCAACCTTCTTACCGCAAATCAGGGTTCGAGCATAAAAGCCACTGCAAGATAGTCAAAAGATACAAACTATACTTATCAGATATAAAACAGTGGTACTCCCGGAAGAAGTGATTGATTCAACCGGAAGTACCGTAGAGGTATGTTACCGTACGATATTCATTACTCGCGATCGGTACTGTACCTTAGAGTCATTCAGGCGGACAAAATATGCTCCGGAAGGTATATTTTTCGATCCAAACAGCACGGTATGTATTCCAGGAGTATAAGTTTTTCGGGCTATACGGCCAAGACACATTCCCGAGAAATTAATGAGCTCAAGTTCACCGGTTAATTTTTCTGTAGTGGCAAGAGCAAAAGCTCCATTCCCTCTTGGATAAACAGTGAAAAGACCCCGGGATATTTTATTTTTAATAATTCCATTCTTTGCGGAACTTGAACCAACAGGTTTCACACTGATATCATCAAAATAGATGCTCCCCACAACCGTACCCACATCAAAGACAATTCTTGCATCACGATCGCTAGTATCCCCCATGGTGAATTCAAATGAGAAGGTCTTCATTTCGGTTTCAACTGAAAAGTTCTGATACCCGGAATAGGTTGTCCAGGGATCCTGATTCAATCCCACATTCATGGAGAGTTCGTAGTCACTCTCTGCACGAGCATTGAACGATACAACGTATGACATACCACTGGACAAATCAAGACCTTTAGTAAACAATTGAGCATTGTAGCCGAATTCTCCAACAGTCTCGATTGTAATGGCAATCTCGTCATTCACAACAACAGCACCTCCTTCTGCACCACCCCATTTGGAAAAAGTCCACCCGGAATCACCTCTGGAAAAATCACTATTCTCTACCAGTTCTGCTCCAAGGGCAGGCCCATTATCGGTAAAAACTGCTGTAATAGTCAAATTTTCGTTAACTATGATGACCAAAGGATTCTGGGAACCATCAGCACTGCCAGCCCACCGTTCAAATTCATTATTTTCATCGGCAGTGGCAGTAATGGTAATAGTTTCTCCTGAATCTACCATGGCCTTATTCGGCGTCACGGTGACACTCCCCCGCCCCGATGCGATGACGGATACACTGAATCTGGTTTCACCTGTTTCTTCACAGATTCCACTTTCCATGAACTGAGGACGAACAGAGGTGTTTTGTATGCTGTATTGGTCTGTCACCGCAACCTCGAGTCCCCAACCCTGAAGAGTCTCAAATTTACTATCAGTAGTCATATCCATGGTTGCGCAGTCGCTATTACCAGGCCCCCACGACCAGGCAAGCCAGCCGATCTCATTTTTATGACATTCCTCTAATATTAGCTTGTAATTGATCACACCCGAACAGTTTGCCGCTGTATTACCGAATTCTCCCACAATCAGAGGAAGGTTCATCTGTACTGATTGAGCTATTTCATTGATAATAGATTGATCGTTGTAGCCATAGACATCAGGCCACCACATGTGAACCGAGAACAGGAGATTATGATCGGGATCTGCAGCAATGAGGTCTGGCCCTGTAGCCTGCAGAATATTGATATCCTGCCCCCATTTTGCACCATCAATAACAAGAGGCACATGTATCCCTGCCTCCCGCATTCTGGTTACCGCAGTTGTATACCCTTCTTTAAAGTCATCATTCGAGACTTGATTTCCGCACTCGTTTGCGATATTGACCAGAAGATACTCTTCATGCTTCTGAATAACACTGACCACCTCAGGCTTCACCCACCAATCCACACAGGCGGAAAGCTTCGACCATTCCCCCGTTGCATCATGAAGTTCCACCATAGGGATCATTTTGTTCTCCCGACACCTGGCTATCGCAGCATCGAATTTGTCTATATCACCTGTAGTTACCCAGACGATGCGCACACAGTTGGCCCCGGTTTTAGCAATCTCAGGAAAACTGGTTCCATTGATATCGGTCCACACGATCATCTTGTTTACTCCACGAAGTATGACCTTTTCGCCGCAACGGTCATAAAGAAATCGCCCGGCAACCCTGAATCCAGGGTATTGAGACCCTAATCCGGATGCAGAAATTGCCAGAATCGCTAAAATAAAAACCACGTACCACGACCTGATCCTGTTCAAAAGAAACATAGACACACTCCTTACTTTTCATTTTTTTATACACAAAGCTGCCGGCTGCGATTAAATCAAATTGTCACATCATACAACATTTCTCACGCTTGTCATCTCATTCAAAAACCACCAGACAATCATCAGGCCCCTGATTACTATAACAGACCCGTATCCAGGATGGAGAACGTATGACATGCGATATAACGACCTCATCGATCGATCCGAAAAACTGAAAGTGGCCATCCGATTCAGTTCCTATACGTAATGCCAGATCGTTGGCAATCGAGCTTACACCGGAAATATCCCCGATTGTGTTATCGGTCACATCGATGCCATCAATATAGGTCTTACAATAACTGGTATCCGACCTGTTAACCACCGCAACAGCATAGTACCATTTCGTGAAGTCAGCCACGGATTGTACATCCGACCAGAAATGAAAAGTTCCAGGTTCTCCCCAGTAGTCACCGGCATCTGCCACAAAACAGTGCAGTGCATTGGACCCATCGATGGCAAATATCCAACCATACCCCGGATAGGGATCACCACCATTACTTTTAGCAATTATGGTTTGAATACCAGTATGTACAGTTCTGATCCAGGCGCTTACAGTAAAGCTGCTGCTCTGAAAATCAGATACATTGCCTATTTCACAATATGCTTCACTACTGTCAAATGTCAAACCGTTACCTATCATGCATTCAGATCTCCTGAGGTTACCGTAACTGATACCATGAAACCGGTTCTGCGTCGATTCGTAGACCACCTCTGAAGTGTCTCCCAGATGCCATACACCTCTAAATCCATGCGCGGTATCAAATACAGCCTGATTTTCCGGTATCTGAGACACATTGGGGGTACCCCAGTGCATCCGTATCCATTGATCTGAGCAATTACCAAAGAGAGTGTCGACTTTGACCCAAATCTCTGCCAACCGATCTGATGTATCAAACCGCTCAAGTTCATGCGGTAACACCCGGTCACCACTATTTGTAAATTTCAGGTCGCTTCCATCGGGCAGTGCTTCTGAAAAGTCAAAATTACCCGCATGCAATCGGATCAGCACCGGAAAGCCATAGAGATCCTCATGCACATCAGCTCCCGTTACTGTCGTATTGAGAAAGATTCGTCTGGAACTGGTCATTGGCTCACTTTTCAATGTATCTGGCACTATCGTAACAGCATTCCTTAGAAGATGGTATCTGTTCCCATCGATAGCAGCACACACAATATCCAAAACAGATCCAACAGGAATATCACGCAGGATCACCGTTCCATCACTCTCAACCGTGGCAAAAATATCCGTACCCGGAATGTAGACATAGTTGACAGAGTCAAGCGGCATTTCTAAAACCGCGTTAACAGAAAAGGACCCGGACCGTTGCAAAACAGATGGAGGAGTGGTGGTTACCGAATCCTCTGCTACATCGACCATCGTCATCAGAAGACTGGTGAGAGAATCTCTGTTTCGTGCCAGAATAGAATATCTTCCTGGTTTCACACGTTTGAATCTGAATGTCCCATTGCTATCAGTAGTGTCAATACACGTGCTCTCCAGTGGACCATCAGAAACCGGATCATACTCTTCAGTAAACAGTTTAACAACAGTATTGGGCGAGCTGGTAGCATCGGCATTTACAACAGAACCAACGATACCATTGGTTGTTTCAGTCGTAGCACCAGCGATATCCTGGTTTCGTGCACACCCGCTTACCATCAATACTGCCACGAAAAAAAGCAGCATATAGATCGCCAACCGATCGACCTTCATCGTACATCTCCATTACATTCGGTAAGAGGGAAGAACTGGATATTGAGCTGATAGGTACAGTCAGGCCCAGTCCGCTCACCAACATAGGCGATAATTGATCTGCGAAAATCAGTGATTCTCCTTCGAATCTCCTGAAAATCCTCTGCATTGATATTCAAAGTGACCGTAGAAATGTCACGCAGTATCCGATCATGCCGCTCAAGTGCTTCCTGTGAAAGTTTAATGGTCTGCTCCTGAAAGGCATGGATTGCCAGTGAGCGCCATTCGTCACCAGTAGTAACAGCCGTATCGGTTAAATAATAGCGCCCATCAGTACCGCAACGGATAAGATCAAGCTCTTCGAGAAGATGCACCGATTCACGTGCCTCTCTGGCCGATATTGCTGGTGAAAGTTGCTTTCCCAGAAGAGCATAGTCACCCCTGAAATCAAAATACTCCAGAACCGAACGCACGACCGGATGATACCAGGTGCGGAAATACTCATATTGCTGCTCAACCAGTTGGTGGCTCTTATGGTTTTTTATAGAGAAGAGTTTCTCAAAATAAAGCCTGCTTTCATGCTGCGACCGAGCTTTGGCAAATTGAACGAGTGTATGAAAGTACTCAGCTTCAACAGAACTAAATCCACAAAACGCACTCACCCCTGGTATCGATCTTTCAGCTAAATGGCGCTTTTTAAGCAGAATCTTGAGCAGATAGCTTGAATCCACTCCGATTTTACTGCCAAAATAACGATAGGAAAAACAGGAATGATGCCTCTTCCGCTCTTCATAGAAATCTTTGAGATAAGAACGATAATCAAGATACTCAAAAATTGGTTTCACACCTGGTTGCCGCCATAAAGTTACCGATTCTGCACCCACACAATATAGTATCAACTTAACCGTTTTGCTGGAACTTGTTTATCAAAGTGTAGACATCAATGTCTACACTTTTTCGCGATTCATTTGATTTCAGTGGATTTCAGAAAGGGCATCAACTTAAATAATGTCCACAAACCTGTTCCTCATCGAATAACCGAGACCTGTATGGCACGCCATAGTTACAGAACAGTGGTGCACACAAATTGTTGCATAAGAAAGATGCATCGCATATATTTCGATTGTTGGCGAATTAACCAAACCAATCTCAGAGCTAACACTATACCAGGAACTTGAAGAAGCATTATGACCATAGATGAATTTATAGCTGTTTCCAAGGCACTCTCAGATCCTAACCGGGTACGTGCTTTTTTATCATTGCGCAATGGAGAGCTATGTTTATGCCAGATTATTGAGTTATTGTCTCTGGCTCCATCAACAGTTTCCAAACACATGTCGATTCTCAAACAGGCTGGATTGATACGGAGCAGGAAAGATAGCCGATGGGTTTACTACCAACTCATGACATATGAGAATACAGACAGCAGAATGAACTCTTTAATACAGATTTTGATCTCTTTGCTTGAACAGTGCGACAAAATTAAACACGATGATTTAAAACTGACAGAAATTGTTACTGAGAGACTTGAATCTATTTGCAAACAATCAATCGATTTTTAATGCTAATTGTTAACCATATGAAGAGTTCCAACGACAGTGAAAAATACTACTATGTCTAAATTAAACGTACTTTTTCTTTGTACCGGTAATTCGTGCCGAAGTCAGATGGCCGAAGGATGGGCCAAACATCTAAGAGGTGATTTAATTAATTCCTATTCAGCTGGAATCGAGGTACATGGTCTTAACCCAAATGCAGTAACGGTGATGGCTGAAGCCGGAGTCGATATCACAAATCACAGATCAAAACACCTTGATGAAATCAGAAGCATTCAATTTGACTGGGTTATAACCGTCTGTGATAAAGCAAACGAGAGCTGTCCGGTATTCCCCGGAAAAGTAAACAGATATCACATCAGTTTTGATGATCCCCCCAGATTGGCTAAGGATGCTCAGTCAGAACAAGAGGCGTTGAATCATTACCGAAGAGTTCGGGATGATATACGGCATTTTGTAAGCAGAATTCCAGAGATTCTTGAGTGAAGATCGATATGACACATTCGGATACAGGAGAATGTAATGGAACCACAGAGTGATGCCGAAGCAAAAAAATTACGTGCATTGGAACCTCAGCTTGTCGAAGAAGAAAAGACATTGAATTTTTTCGACAAATATCTCTCCTTGTGGGTTGCTATTTGCATTGTTGTCGGAACTGGAATAGGTAATTTTTTCCCAAGAGCGGCATCCCGTTTGGGTCAAATCGAAATAGCAAATGTTTCTCTTCCAGTTGCAGCTGTATTATTACTCATGATGTTTCCGATCATGCTAAAAATTAGCTTCAGAGAAGTAATGAATGTCAGCAGAAACAGTAAACCACTTCTCCTTACTTTTTTAATCAATTGGGCAATTAAACCATTCTCAATGGCTTTGATCAGTTGGGTTTTCATGAGAGTGATATTTGCCAGCATAATTCCGGATTCTCTTCAAACCGAATACATTGCCGGAATGATCCTTTTAGGACTGGCCCCCTGTACCGCTATGGTATTAGTCTGGACACATCTTGCCAGAGCTAATATTCATTATGCGCTTGTGCAGGTATCAGCAAATGATTTGATCATTCTGATTCTCTTTGCTCCTCTTGGTAAACTCCTCCTTGGAATTACGACAGATTTCCCTGTACCTCTTGCTACAATCTTCTTTTCTGTGCTTTTCTATGTAGCAATACCTTTAACAGCTGCAGCTGTAACCCGCTATCTAGTTATACGCCACAAGGGTGTAGAATGGTTTGAGCTTGTATTAATCAAAAAACTTGATTGGGTTACCCCGCTTGGTTTACTTGTCACACTCATTCTGATCTTTATATTTCAGGGTGATACGTTATTAAATTACCCCTTACACATAGCACTAATTGCCGTTCCTCTGATTTTGCAGACGTATCTGATTTTCTCTATCGGGTATATTGGTGCAAGGACATTGAAGATTCCGTTCAATGAAGCTGCTCCATCAACATTTATCGGAGCGAGTAATTTCTTTGAATTATCAGTTGCGGTAGCATTGATTTTATTTGGCATAAATTCCGGAGCTACTCTGGCTACTGTGGTTGGGGTTTTGGTGGAGGTCCCAATCATGTTATCGTTAGTCAGAATAATGAAAAGAAATCAGCATAAATTTAAGTGGTGATTCGCAACTAAAACATGCTCAAATGAAAACCGATGCATCATCCACGTAACACTCTCCTAAACCAGATCGGATACAATATGGGAAACTCAAATCACGACCAAATTCGCAAAACTGTAAGAGAAAGATATGCACAAGTAGCTTCAACATCCAGCTGTAGTTGTGGTCCTGCCTGCTGCAGTAAACCATCACCTTCAAACCTTACAACAGAAACGAGTGTCGCTTTAGGATATTCACTAGATGATATACACTCTGTGCCACGAGGCTCCAATATGGGATTAGGATGTGGAAATCCACAGGCGATCGCAGCCCTTGTCCCGGGTGAAATAGTCCTGGATCTTGGGTGTGGTGGTGGATTTGACTGTTTTCTGGCATCCAGAAAAGTTGGGCCCAGTGGACAGGTGATCGGAGTGGATATGACTCCTGAGATGATCGCCAAAGCACAGAAAAATGTGTGTGATTCGGGTGTCGGCAACATCGAGATAAGATTAGGTGAAATGGAAAATCTTCCAGTAGCAGACAATTCAATAGATGTGATAATTTCCAATTGCGTCATCAACCTTTCACCTGAAAAACAAAGAGTGTTTAATGAGGCTTTTCGGGTTTTAAAGGCAGGCGGTCGTCTCGCAGTTAGCGATATCATTGCCTCTGCACCGATGCCTGCAGGTATAAGAAATGATCTTTCACTCCATGCCGGCTGCATTGCCGGGGCCTCCACGGAAGATGAGATAATTGTTATGCTAAGAAATGCCGGTTTCAGTGATGTTCGTGTCAATCCCAAAGAAGAAAGCATATCTTTTATAAAGGATTGGGTGCCAGGAAGCGGAGCTGAAAGGTATGTAGTTTCTGCTGATATTCAGGCGTTCAAAGTGGCATAATTTCAACAGAATCACCACTTTTTGACGAAAAAAATTACTAATACGCCCTGAGGGAGTCGAACCCCCAACCCTCTGGTCCGAAGCCAGATGCTCTATCCATTGAGCTAAGGGCGCTTGAGGTGCCAAATAATATACATTTTGAACCAGGAATAAACCTATTGATATGTTTTAATACCATATTATGGCAGGTTAGGATTCTCAGGGAACCATAGATCCATTATCATTGAACACAATTGAATGTCTAACAAACAAAAAGCATTCCTTCCCTGATTACAGCAGGGGAAAATAGTAGCTGGATACTCCGGTGCTTTTTTTATATATTACTCTCTGTTTCTAAACCTACACTCAAGGCAGTCCATCTCGTGGAACACATGCGAGATTCTTACGACATAGTAATTATCGGTGCGGGTCCGGCCGGGCTCAATGCCGGCATCCATATTACCAGGAGTGGATTTTCCGGTTCAGTGCTTCTTGTGGACAAGACGGTTCCATGGGATCACCCGATACCCTGTGCAGAAGGGGTAGGAAAGCTTGGTTTTGAGGAAGCAGTCGAAGTCAGGCCATCTTGGATACGACAGCCTATTGATAGTGCCTGTTTTCATGCCCCCGATGGGAGTACGATTACTTACAGAGACAAGCATGGTGGGTATATAATCAACCGTGCACGCATGCAGCAGGATATGGCTGAGCAGCTTCAGACTGCCGGAGTTCACCTCATTCTAAAAAAGCGGGTATCCCGGGTTACTCCTATGGAACAGAGGATTCGGCGGGTTCTGTTTGAAGATGGAACGAGCACAAATGCGAAGGTTGTAGTCGATGCATCAGGACCGGTATGTGGAATCGGCAAAGGTGAAGCTGTCTCCTGGAAACCAAATGACCTTGAACCAGCCTATTTTGTGTGGGTAGAAAACATAAATATGGCTCCGGATCTGATCCACATTTATGCCGGTCAGAATCTTGCTCCCGGTGGCTATGCCTGGGTATTTCCAAGGGGCACCGATGCTGCCAACATCGGAATTGTACTTGGAAAACGGCATGTCCGGGGAAAAAACCTTCGTTCCCTTCTGGACCAATTTATCTCTGAGCATTTTCCCACGGTACGAATCGTTCAGCGATTTGCCGGATCGATTCCCTGCGGTTGTAAAAAGGGACCGGTTGCTATCGAAGGATTGATCAAGACCGGTGATGCAGCCAGCACGATAAATCCGATCTCCCGTGCAGGAATTTCCGAGGCGCTTCTTTCTGGTGGACTGGCAGGTGATCATGCGATCAGGATGCTCTCTGCAGAGACGTCCCGGAAAATTACACGAATCTGCAAAGAGTACGATCAGGCCTGGAGCAAACACCGGGGAAATCGACACCTAAAGCTCTCCCGAGTTAAGAACTCACTCCTGTCGGTTCCCGATGAAGACTACAATCAGGGTGCTCGCCTGCTTTCATCGATACCCACTGAAGAGCTGACCATGTCTAAAATATTCAGGGCAAGCCTGGGACGATTTCCCCGCCTGGTCTGGGCACTTCGCCACCTGATGTAGTCAAACCAAAGTACTTCCAAGAAAATACCTATCCTAAACAGCATGCTTCCTGGCACTGTTTTACACTCCTGCTCCCTCTGCAGATCGTTATATCCAGCCAATTACGGTTGTTTTTCCTACACATGATGACCATCACCATTATATAATCAGCCTTATGATAAATACAGCAATCATTCACGAATGGCTGGTAACTCTTGCCGGAGCAGAGAGTGTCCTGCAATCGATCTACAAACTGTATCCAGGAACGATCTATACTCTCCTTCATGATCAGGAGGAGGTGCGTGGAACAATCTGGGAGCATGGAACGATAAAGCCCTCACTGCTGCAGAAG
>OBJA01001772.1_pt1 | contig 13927 bp, 12 predicted proteins | sample 1519751 | NCBI WGS metagenome assembly OBJA01 (sample SAMEA3881238, study PRJEB22517) | soil metagenome | biome: lake sediment; feature: soda lake sediment; material: sediment, water from around vicinity | place: India | collected 2013-12-23 | depth 3 m | reverse complement strand
ATTTCCACCTGGAAGCGCCGCTGCAGGTGTCGCAGCTGCAAAAAATTATTCAACAAATCTCAAGACAAAAGCTATGAAGATACTGGTGGTGGACGATGAGCGGGTAGCGGCGGATTCCATCCGCCTGTTCCTGAAACGGCGCGAGGTGCGGGACGTGGCGACCTGCACCAGCGGGGTCGAGGCCATCGAGCGCATCAAGAACGGCGATTTCGATATAGTGATTCTCGATCTGCTCATGCCGGGGATAGACGGCTTCCAGGTGCTGGAAGCGACCAAGCCTTTCACGCCTTCGGTCGAATTCGTCATCCTGACGGCGGTCGACGACATCGCCTCGGCGGTGAAGGCTGTGCGGCTTGGCGCCTACGATTACCTGGTGAAGCCGGTGGACAACGACAGGCTGTTCATGGCTCTGGAAAGGGCGTATGAACGGCGGGGCCTGAGGGCAGGGCTGGCGGGCTCGTGCGTCAGGGCCGGTGAGGCGCGGATCCCTCCGGCGTTTTCCGCCATTATCACCCGCAACCCCCGCATGATCGAGCTCCTCGCCTACGCCCAGATCATGGCGCGCAGCAACAATCCGATCATGATCACCGGGGAATCCGGCACCGGTAAGGAGCTCATGGCCCGCGGCCTGCACATGGCCGGTCCGGCGGCCGATGGCCCCTTCGTCGCGGTCAATGTTTCGGCCATTCCCGAGAGCATCTTCGAGAGCCAGGTCTTCGGCCACGTCAAGGGCGCCTTCACCGGCGCGGGCACGAATTACAGGGGGTTTTTCCAGCAGGCGGACGGCGGCACCCTCTTTCTCGACGAGCTGGGCGAGCTGCCCCTTCGCATGCAGCCGAAGCTGCTGCGGGTTATCGAGGAGCAGAGCGTGGTGCCCCTCGGTTCGAACCGGCCGATCCCGGTAAACGTGCGCATCGTCTCGGCCACCACGGTCGATATCGACAGGGCGATGAAGGAGGGCAAGTTCCGGCTCGATCTGATGTGCCGGCTGAAGTCGGTCCATATTCATCTGCCGCCGCTGCGCGAGCGGGATGGCGACATCCCGCTGCTGGTCGACCATTTCTTCCGTCAGGCCTGCGAGCGCTACCAGAAAAGGCTGAGCGGCTTTTCCCCGGCCGCCATGGAAGTGTTGCTGACCAAGGAACTGCCGGGCAACATCCGCTCCCTGGTCCACGAGGTGGAAAACGGGGTACTGCTGGCGGATGGCGACCTGGTAGAGCCCCATCATCTCGGGGCCCCGCGGCAGCCCGTGCCGCTGGCCGTCCGGACCCTGTGCAGCCTCAAGGAAGACCATTTTCGCCATGCGGCCTTCGTGCTGGCCGCCACCGGCGGCGACAGCGGCCAGGCGGCAAAGATCCTCGGGATCACGATCCGCCAGGTGCAGCGGCTGCTGGCCGCCGTCAGGCAGCTGCCCTGGGGCCGGGAACTGCTGGATAAGATGTAGAAATTTGCCGTACCTGGCGGAAGTCGGTTGACATTGGCGCGGTAAAGTGGTTAACCGTTGAGCAATCAGTGGTTAACGAAATTGCGAGCGGGCGGAAGATGAAACACAAGATTATGACCATGCTGCGCGAGGCCGCCGAGCCGCTGTCCGGCCAGGAGATCAGCCGGCGGCTGCAGATCTCCCGGGTGGCGGTGTGGAAGCATGTCGACCGGTTGAAGAAGAAGGGCATCGCCATCGAGTCGACCCCCAAGGGCTACCGGCTGCTGACGAACCCGGATACCCCCTTCCCCTGGCAGTTCGGGGCGCGGTCCTCCTCCATCCACTATTACCAGGAGCTCGATTCGACCATGAACCGGGCGGCCGAGCTCGCCCGCGCCGGGTGTCCGGCCTTGACGGTGGTGGTTGCCGACCGGCAGGCGAGCGGCCGGGGGCGCCTGGCGCGGCAGTGGCAATCGGCCGAGGGCGGCCTCTATTTTTCGATGATCCTGCGGCCGGCCTTGCCGCCGCGGGAGGGCCCGCTGGTGAACTTCGCCGTAGCCCTGGAACTGGCGGAGACGCTCGCAGCTCATTGCGGCGTACCTGCCAGGGTCAAGTGGCCGAACGATGTCCTCGTGGAGGAAAAGAAGATCGCCGGCATCCTGTCGCAGATGGAGATGGAGGCCGAGCGTATCACCTTTTTGAACATCGGCGTCGGCGTGAATCTCAACAACCAGCCCGAAGTGGCGGATAAACCGGCGGTCTCCGTCCTGCAGCTGACCGGGCGGCGGGTGGATCGGGCCGGACTCCTCGCCGACTTTCTCGATCGGTTCGAAATGCGGATGGCAAATTTCTCCCGGCGCGGGGTAATCGCGGCGTGGAAGGAAAAGGCTATCACTCTCGGGCGGCGGGTGACCGTCGCCACCGTCCGGGACACCCATGAGGGACTGGCGGTCGATGTCGACGAGGACGGTGGCCTGATCCTCGAGGCAGCCGACGGCTCCCGCCGCACCGTCTTTTACGGCGACTGCTTCCATTCGCCCTGAAGGGGGATCCGGCGGATGCCGGCCGGTTCCGCCGTCCCGGTGAGAAAACAGAAAAACAGAATTCCTGGAGGAACTTCATGAATGCCACCACCCCCGACCTGCGCAAGCTCGTTCTCGCGTCGCTCATGGCGGCGCTCATCGCCGTCGGCGGCTACCTCGCCATTCCGATCGGGCCGGTACCGATCGTCCTGCAGAATCTTTTCGTCCTGGTGGCCGGGCTGCTGCTCGGCGGTAGATGGGCTGCCTCCGCGGTGGCCGTCTATCTCCTGGCCGGGGCCTGCGGCCTGCCGGTCTTTGCCGGTGGCGGCAGCGGGCTGGGCCATCTCTTCGGCCCCAGGGGCGGCTATCTCTTCGGTTTTCTGCTGGCCGCCTGGGTGGTCGGCACCATCTCGGAACGCTCGGGACGGCGTCCGGGCTGGGAAATCGCCGGGATGATCCTCGGCAGCCTGATCGTCTACGCGGTCGGCGTGCCGTGGCTGAAGGTCATGCTCGGTTTCGGCTATGGCAAGGCTTTGGCGGTTGGCATGTATCCCTTCGTCATCGGCGATCTCCTGAAGATCGCCGCCGCCTATGCCATCGTCAAGAGTGTGCGGCCGCTGTTGCAGATGAACCGCCGGCAGTTGCCGGCATGACCCTGATTTCCCACCAGCCGAGGTTGCCGTTGCATGCACATCATCGAGATTGAGGGGCTGAGCCACTGCTACGCCGACGGCCGGGCCAGCCTGCACGGGATCGACCTGACCATCGTCCGCGGTTCGTTCGTGGTTCTCGCCGGGGCGAACGGCGCCGGCAAGAGCACCCTGCTCAAGCATTTGAACGGGCTGCTCGTGCCGGCCTCGGGCACGGTGCGCATCGCCGGGGTTCCGGTCGCCGACGACCCTCTCCACGCCCGGCGCACGGTCGGCATGGTCTTCCAGGACGCCGACAGCCAGATCGTCGGCGAGACGGTTTGGGATGACGCCGCCTTCGGTCCGGAAAATCTCAACTGGCCGGCCGAAGAAATCGCTGCGAGCGTCGAGCGGGCATTGGCCCTCGTCGGCCTCGCGCCGCTGCGCGACCGGAGCCCGCATCTGCTCTCCGGCGGGGAGAAACGGCGCCTCGCCATCGCCGGGGTGCTCGCCATGCAGCCGGAGGTGATCGTCCTCGACGAGCCCTTCGCCAATCTCGATTACGACGGCGTCCGTCAGGTCCTCGGCCACCTCGTCGCCCTGCACGGGACGGGTAAGACCATCATCGTTTGCGTCCATGACCTGGAAAAGGTCCTGGCTCACGCCGAGCGGCTGATTTTCCTGCGCCATGGCCGGATCATCGCCGACGGTCCTCCCGGGCGGGTGGTGCGGGAGGCCGAGGCTCACGGGGTGCGGATGCCGGCCGCTGCCAGGCTGGGCCGGGAGGTGGAAGCATGGCTCCGCTAGTCTTCGGCTACCATGAGCGGCCAAGCCCCTTGCACGGCCTCGACGGGCGGGTGAAGCTGGCGGCGCTGGCGGCCGTCTCCCTCGCCAGTCTCCCCGCCGGACTTCTCGCGCTGGCCCTGGCGGTGGTCGCCGCCCTGGGCTTGCTCGCCGTTGCCCGCTGCAGTCCGCTCCGTTGCCTGGCCGGGCTGAAATGGTACCTCGTCCTGCTGGCCTGCGTACTGCTCGCCCGGACCTTGACCACCGAAGGGGAGGCGCTCCTGCCCGTCCCATGGCTGCCGGCAACCCGCGAGGGGCTGCTCGCCGGGCTCGAGCTCGCCGTGCGGCTCCTGGTCATCGCCCTCTTCGGGCTCCTGCTCACCTTCACCACCCGGCCTTCGCATATCCGGGCGGCGGTCGAGTGGTTCCTCGCGCCGATCCCCTTCATCCCCCACCACCAGGTGGCGACCATGATCGGTCTCCTGGTGCGGTTCATCCCGGTGATCCTCAACCATTCGGCGGAGCTGGACGATGCCCTGCGCGCCAGGGCCCTCGACAACCGCCGGAATCCGCTGCGCCGCATGACTTTTCTCGCCATGCCGCTCCTGCGCCGGACCTTCGTCACCGCCGACCGGCTGGCCCAGGCGATGGAGGCCCGCTGCTACGGCGCCGGCCGGACCCTTCGCCCCGGGCGCCTCACCCGCCGGGACTGGTCGGCGCTGGGCGCGACGGCCGCCTTGTGCCTGCTGCTGGCGGGGTGCCGGTAGGTCTCTGTTGCGAGCTGCCAGGCGCTTTGAGTTCGACGTGGCTGGCTTCGCCGCCAACCCCCGCCTGCTGCCGGCTTATTCTCGAGCCCGACCCTTTTACGCCGCGAGCGCCGGCGCCTCCCGGTAGCGGACGATATCCTCGATGGAGAGGACCACCATACCGTGCAGGCGGGCGAAAGCGACTATTTCCGGGAGGCGGGCCATGGTGCCGTCCGGGTTGGTCAGTTCGCACAGGACCCCGGCCGGCTGCAGTCCCGCCAACTGCATGAGGTCGACCGTCCCCTCGGTATGGCCGCGCCGGGTCAGGACTCCGCCGGGCTGAGCCCTGAGCGGAAAGACGTGGCCGGGATGGCAGAGGTCTTCGGGACTTGCCGCCGGTGCCGTGGCGGCTTTGATGGTGGTGACGCGGTCGGCGGCCGAGACGCCGGTGGTCACCCCGTGCCGTGCTTCGATGGAGACGGTGAAGGCGGTGCCGTTCTTGCTGCTGTTTTTCGCCACCATCGGGGCGAGGCCGAGCTGCCGGATTCTCTCGTCGGTGAGGCACAGGCAGACGATGCCGCTGCACTCGCGGATCATGAGCGCCATCTGCGCCGGCGTCAGGTGCTCCGCCGAGTAAATGAGGTCGCCCTCGTTTTCCCGGTCCTCGTCGTCGACGACCAGGACCCCCCGTCCCGCCCGCAGGGCCTCGAGACCTTTCTCCACCCGCTCCCGCGGGGTGCCGAATTGTGCAAGCAACGACTGATTCATGGTAATTCTCCTTTCTGTCCCTCGGGGGAATTCGTTTCTTGTTTTTTGAAACGAAATTCGTGAAGGTACGGTTGGTTGACCAGAATCAGGGCATAAAGGAGTGCAGGGTGTTGCCGCGGACGCAGCACCACCTCGGCGGCGGGGATTGCGCCCCTCGCCTGCCGCCCTATCCTCTCCCATCCGGACTGTAACCGTCGGCTCCGGAGTCGCACCGGATCTGCTCGACCCTGCCGTCAGACGGCAGGCGCTCGCGGGCTTTTTTCGCCTCTTCAGGGGAAAATCACCGCCGGTGGGGAATTCCACCCCGCCCTGAGAATAGTTTGCGCAGCTGAAGCATTATCCGCCGGGGAATGCTCTTCCGCGCGCCATGTTTTTTGAGCGCAGCAAGAACCTGCCGCGACCGTTCATCCCACTCTACCCGGGTTCCCGGCAAAGTCAAGGGGAAGCCATCCGCGGCCGGGGCCTGGGGTTGGCGGGTAAAAGAAGACTGAGGTGCTCATGCGGGCTGGGCCCGCAACCCAAGGGCTGTTATCCCCTCCGACAGCAGAGGGTACCTTGGCGAAATTCGTTTCAAAAGGCTGGAAATGTATTTTTCAGGTACTCACACCTTTTACGGTAAGGTTGCGGTAATGCTATAATGGATGGAATAGGAAAAGAAGGTTAAGGTTCCTGCCGCCTCCCGGTTTTCGACCGGCAGGCAGAAGCGAGAGGTGCAAGGGCCGCAAAAACCAAATCATGTTCAAGTTCAAAAAGAGGTTCATTCAGCCGTGAAGACCCCCGAAAGCGTAGCCGGTGCCATCCTTTTCGCCTGCCTTGCCCTCCTGTGCGTCGGCTCTCCCGCCAACGCCGGGGAGGCCAAGCGGGTTTTCATCGTCCACAGTTACGAGGCCGGCGATATCTGCGGTCAACCCCAGCACGACGGCGCCGTCCAGGCCCTGCTGGAAGCAGGGTACCGGCAGGGCGAGAATCTCGAGACAGGCGTCTATTACATGGACACCAAAAGGGTCAACAATACTCCGGAACTCATCGACAGCGAGGGGAAACTCGCCCTGCAGGCCGCCGAAGCGTTCCGGCCGGATGTGCTGGTGACCCTCGACGACAACGCCTTCCGCACCGTCGCCCTGCCCGTGGCCGGCCGGGGCCTGCCCACAGTCTTCAGCGGCATGAACGACCAGCCGGAAAACTATAACTCCATGACTCCTTTCATGGACGACCGGAAAATCCCCGGCGGCAACATTACCGGCGTCTACGAGAAGCTCTATATCAAGGAAGCCATCAAGGTCCTCTCCAAGATACACCCCCTCAGGAAGGTGCTCTTCCTGGTCGATCTCTCCCCGACGGGCAAGGCCATAAAGGGCCAGATAGATCTGGAGCTGCAGCCATTGGATGGCCTGCCGGCCGCCGTGGAACTGAAGACGGTCCACAGCTGGGAGGAGTTCCAGGAGACCATCGCCGCGATCAACCGGGATCCCGGGGTCAGCGCTTTCTACCTCGGCACACTCCTGTTGCAGGACGGCAAAGGGCGGACCTATACGGCGCCCGAAATCATCGGCCATATCATCGACCAGGCGAAGAAGCCGGCTATCGGCCTCAATTATGCCTTTATCAAACTCGGCCTCTTCGGCGGCGCGACCGTCGACTTTCATGCCATGGGCCATCTCGCGGGAAGAAAGGTCGTGCAGATCCTGGAAGGAGCGACCCCGGGAAGCCTGGCCATCGAGGATGCCCCGAGGGTGGCCTTGGTTTTCAACACCAGGAGGTTGAAGACGCTCGGCATCGAGCTTCCCGAAGATATCCTCCTCGCCGCCGACGAAGTCTTTGAAAAATAACGACGGAGTATATGGCGAGGAGAGCCGGCGCCTGTTTTCCCTGGCCTCGCTGATCACGGTTGCCATCATCCTGCTGGTCGCCATCTCGGTGTTCGCCATCTCCGGGGTTCTCTTTCACAATCTCAACAACAGCCTGACAAGGGAATTCGAGGAGAGGGTCAGGGCCGAGGGCAATGAAATCGGCCAGGCCCTCTCCAATCGCATAGATGCGGCGCACGGGCGTCTGCGGAACCTCGCGCTCGACAACACCGTGCGCGTCACCCTGATGCTGGAGACAAGCCGGCAGCTCGGGGAATATCTGGCAAACAGCTATGCGGGTGAGCCCGACCTGCATTTTTTCGTTACCGATCCGGAGCATAAAAATGTCTTCGTGGCGGGAGACGCACCCTTCAGCCCGGAGGAAATCGCCCACTTCTTCTCGGCGCCGGAGTCCGGCGGCAACATAGAGAATATCGTCGCCCGCCTGGGATTCAGCTATTCCGTCACCTGTCCCGTCAAACGCCGCCAGGAAACGATCGGTACCGGGGCGGTCGTCTATCAGCTCAACCGGGACCGGTACCTGCATAAGATCATGGCCGGCCGGGAGGACAACAGGCTGGTGCTGGTACGGGACAAAAAGATCTGGGACCTGCTTTCCGGGGCAATCCTGGCCGAGCTCGACACAGCCCCGACGCCGACCAATGCCAGCATCATGCGCCTGGAATTGGACGGGCGCAGCTTTGCGGCGGTGCCGCGGGAAGAGTTCCGGGATCTTTATTACATCGCCGACCTGAACCGGCTTTTTGCCGCCAGAAAACAGGTGCTCGCCAGTCTCCTGCTTCCCTCGGCCATCGTTATCACCCTGGCGGTTTTTGTCTCTGTCCTGATCAGCGGACGTGTCTCCAGGCCGCTGCAGCAGCTTTCCCGACTGGCCCTGGCCATTGCCGCAAAAGGCAAGGACAGCACCGGCTCGGTCTCGGCGACGAGGATCGTCGAATTCGAAAGGTTCCGATCCTCCCTCGACACGATGGTCGATCACCTCGAACATGCGCGGGAGATGGAGCGCTACCAGGAATTGTTCGATAATGTCGCCGATATCGTCATCATTCACGATCTCGACGGGAGCATCGTCGACGCCAATCAGGTTGCCGTGAGACAACTGGAAGCTTCCGGCCATTCCCTTTCAGGCCGTCGGCTGGCTGATCTGGTTCCGGACGATTTTGCCTCAAATATCGGCCAGGAACTGGACTGCCTCCGCAGGGGCGGGGAGAAGACCATATTCACCACCCGGATCAGGGACGCAAGCGGCAAGGCCCTCTACGTCGAATGCCATGCCCGACGCATCGTCTACGACAACAGGGAGGTTGTCCTCAACGTGCTTCGCGATATCAACGATCGCAAGGCGGCGGAAAATGCCCTCGAGGAATCGCAGCGCATCCTGACCACGGTCCTCGACTCCATTCAGGCGACCATTTACGTCTGCGACGTGGGAAGCCATGAGATCCTGTTCATGAACAGGCAGATGATCGAGACCTACGGGGAGAATGCCGACAACAGGACGTGTTACCGATTCATCAAGAACAGCGATGAGCCGTGCGAGAACTGCCCCGCGAAAAATCTCCTCCAGGACCGGCAGGCCATGACCCTGGCCAGGGAAGTGTACAACCCGGTGGTCGACCGATGGTTCATGTCCTATGACCGGCTTATCGGCTGGATCGATGGCCGCCTGGCCAAGTTCCAGGTGTCTTTCGATATCTCCGGACTCAAGAGGCTGGAAGCGCAGCGGGAACAGGCCCAGGCCCAGCTCAGGAAGGCGCAGAAGATGGAAGCTATCGCCACTCTGGCCGGCGGCGTGGCCCATGACCTCAACAATATCCTGTCGGGCATCGTCAGCTTCCCCGATCTGCTGCTGATGCAGGTCAAGAAGGACGATCCGATGCACCGGCCGCTGACTACCATCCGCGATGCCGGTCTCCGCGCCAGCGCCATCGTTCAGGACCTGCTGACCCTGGCTCGCCGGGGAGTGGTGGTCAACGAAGTCGTCAATCTCAACGAAATCGTCGCCGCGTACCTGGAAAGTCCGGAACATCAGCGGCTCATGAGCGAGCATGAGGGGGTGGCCATCGTCCTCGACCTGCAGGAGGACCTGTTCAACATCATCGGCTCCTCCCTGCATCTCTCCAATACCATCATGAACCTGGTGGCCAATGGCGTCGAGGCCATCGAAAAGCAGGGTACCCTGCGCATCTCCACGTTGGTGGAAGTGGTCGGGCCGGGGAAGGCCGCGACAATCGACATGAAGAGCGGGGAGTATGTCGTCCTCCGGATCGCAGATGACGGCTGCGGCATCGAAGAAAAATCCCGGTCGCGTATTTTCGAGCCGTTCTTCACCACGAAGGTGATGGGAAAGAGCGGCACCGGCCTGGGAATGGCCGTGGTGTGGGGGACGGTCGAAGACCACGAGGGATATATCGACCTGCAGTCGGAGGTCGGCAAGGGGACCGTCTTCACTCTCTATTTCCCCCTGACCCGGAAAAAGCTGCTGAAGGAGCAGATGGCCTTTTCGAGCAGCACATTCAAGGGGAACGGCGAAACCATCCTGGTGGTCGACGACGTCGCCGAACTTCGGGACATCGCCTCGCTGATGTTCACCCGGCTCGGCTATCAGGTTGCGACCGCCGCGAGCGGCGAGGAGGCGGTGTCATATCTGTCCGGCAACCGGGCGGATCTGGTGCTGCTCGACATGGTCATGGAGGGAGGCATGAACGGTCTGGATACCTTCCGCCGGATCCTGGAAATCCACCCCGGGCAGAAGGCCATCATCACCACGGGCTATTCGGAGATCCAGATCGTCCAGGAAGCCAGAGCCCTGGGGGCCGGGCAATATATCAAGAAACCCTATCTCTTCGAAGAGATCGCCAAGGCGGTCTGGACGGAACTGCACGAGCCGATTCCCGACTGAATCCTCTGTCCGGAACCCTGCGGCGCTCCTTCTCCGAAAAGAACAGGCGCCGGCATTTCCGGCGCCATAAAGGTCAGCGGGCGAGCGGCAAGGCCTCGAGCAGATCGGCAAGCGAATCGGTATGGAAGAGCCCCTGCCGGAAGGTCTCGCTCGCCAGGACCGCAGAGCCCAGGGGAATGGTGGTCTTGACCCCGACGATCACGAACTGGCCCAGGGCGTGGTCGAGCCGGACGATGGCCGAGGGGCGGTCTTCTGCCCAGACGATCAGTTTGGCGAGCATCGGGTCGTAGAAGGGGGAGACGGTGAGCCCCGTTTCCAGGGCGTGGTCGAGCCTCGTCTCCCTTGACAGGGCGGGAAAGTCGATCCTGTCGATGGTCCCCGGCGACGGCAGGAAGGTCGACGGGTCCTCGGCGTAGATCCGGGCCTCGATGGCATGGCCGGCGATGGCGATATCGTCCCCGCGCAGGCCGAGGGGCTCCCCCATGGCGATTCGCAGCTGCTGCCGGACCAGGTCGATGCCGGTGACCATTTCGGTGACCGGATGCTCCACCTGGATCCGGGCGTTGACCTCCATGAAATAGTATTCTCCCTGCGGAGAGCGGATGAATTCCACCGTCCCGGCGTTCCTGTAGCCCATTTCCTTCAGGAGCCGGACCGACCAGGAACAGAGCCGCTCCCGCTCTTCCGGTGTGACCGCCGGTGAGGGCGCCTCCTCCACGACCTTCTGGAACCGGCGCTGCACCGAGCATTCCCGTTCCCCCAGGGCGACAAAATTGCCGTAATGGTCACCGAGGCACTGGATTTCGATATGCTTGGGGCTGCCGATCCGTTTTTCTACATAGACCTCCGAAGAGCCGAAAGCTACCTGGCCCATGCCCGTCGACGAGGTGAGGAGCCTCTCGATCTCCTCGATGTGGTGGATGGGCTGGATGCCCTTGCCGCCCCCGCCCTTGTCGAGTTTTATGAGCAGCGGCGGGCCGTGCTCGGCAAAGAGGCGTTCGATTTCGCCCGCGCTTTCGACCTTGCCGATGCTGCCGGGGGTCACCGGCACTCCGAGCCGTCTGCCGAGCCCGCGGCAGAAGGATTTCGATTCCATGTCCCGGATGACGGACGAGGAGGGCCCCACCCAGGTGATGCCCCTCTCTTCGACCGCCCGGGCAAAGGCGGCGTTTTCCGAGAGGAAGCCGTAGCCCGGGTGCACCGCGTCCGCCCCGGTCGCGGCCACCGCTTGCATGAGCACGGGGATGTTCAGGTAGCTCAGCGGCGGCGGCGACTTGCCGATATGATATGCCTCGTCGGCGGCGCGGGTGTGGGGCGCTGCCTTATCGGCATCCGAATAGACGGCGACGGTTTTGATGCCCATCTCCCGCGCCGCCTTGAAAATCCGCAGGGCGATCTCGCCCCGGTTGGCAACAAGCAATTTTTTCATCATTCCACCGATTGAATGCCGCGAAGACTGCCCGGGCCAAGCCGGACCAGGCGGTCTCCGCTCTGGATGGCTGCGTTCCGGCCCGACGCTCAGGGCATAAGCGGCTTGCCCATGGGGAATCGCATCCCCGCGCCGCCGAGGATCCCACCCACTGCCATGACGATGCCCAGCGAGCCCGCGACAAAAAAGGCCCAGCCGCTGATCATCATCATGATTCCGCCGCCGACTCCCCAATAGATCAGCGTCAGCGCGACGATGCCGATATCGGCGCAGATCACCGATACCGAGGCGGCTGCCGGGGCGTATTTCAAGAATATGGGCGTGGTCAGGATGAGGGTCAGCCCGAGGATGGCCCACATGAAGCCCAGGACCCTGGTGTCGAGTTCCCAGCCGAAGATCGGGGCGAAATACCCCACGCCGTAGTTGAGGGCCGAGCAAAAGGCGAAGAAGGCCCCGAAATAGAGCCAGGTTACGCCGCCGGCCATGTTGCCGAGGCGGAGCTGGGTGATCGCCGCTCCCAGGTAGGGAATGGTGCAGGCGAGTGAGATGCATGCCATGTAGAGCATCGCGTGCTGATTGACGAAGCCGACCAGGAAGGCCCAGGCGATCCAGGTGGCGATGGCGTAGGCGATCCAGCCGCCGGCGCCGGCATCGGCTATCGCCACGGTTTCCGAACTGTTGTTTGCAGACATTGTCTCCTCCTTACCCCCGGCAGCGGGGATTCCCCCGCCGGCGCTCTCCGCAAGGGCGCCGGCTCACCCTTCCGGGGCGATGTTCTTACGCGTGTCACGCCTGGTCGATCGTCACCATGGCGTTGCCCACCTGCATCTCGTCCCATTCCTTGACCAGTATGCCGGTCACCGTGCCGGGACGATCAGCCGTCACCGGGATTTCCGTCTTCATGCAGTTGATCACCGCCACTTCCTGGCCTTGTGCCACTTTTTCCCCGACGGCTACCACCACCCTGGCCACCAGGCCGGGCATGGGCGCCACTATGCTGTGTTCCATGTCGTCTCTCCTTATTTTCGTGCTGCGAGTGCTGCGATCGGGGCGATTGCCCGATCTTCTCATTTCGTTACCGCATCCTCGGTGTAGAGGGCTTTCTGTTCCTTCCGCGCCAGGATCGCCTGTTCCCTGGTGCAGAGGGAGAAGGCGAATTTGTCCCGCGACGGTGTGCCCTGGCCGATCTTCCACAGGTCGGCGTAAATGACATGCAGGACGTTGATGTAGCCGCCGAGCGTCGGCCCGTCGGCAATCAGCAGGATCGGGGTGTCGCCGCACATGTTCATGGTGCCCCTGATGGCGTAGCCGTGGTCGACGATGTTGGAGGGATGGCTGCCGCCGACGCCCCCGTCCTTCCTGGCGAAGAAGAATTGAGGCACCGGTTCGATCCGGTAGGCCGAGCGGTTCGAGGTGTGCTGGATCTTATGCTCGCGGCCGAAGAGATGGTCCATGCCTTCCTTGGTCACATAATCGGGGCAGGTGTTCGGGCCGGGCACCGCCCGGAGTTCCCAGACCCGCGAGTATTCCGGCCGGCAGCTCTTCTTGAGCTTGCGGCCGGCAAGGCTGGCGAGGCTGCGCGCCGGCCGGCCGGTCTCGAGGGCGTCGCCCGCGGCGAGTTTCCTGCCGTGAAAGCCACCGTAGCCGCCGAAGATGCAGGTCGACTTGCTGCCGAGATAGGTGGGGACGTCGAAGCCGCCGGCCACCGCCAGATTGGCGCGGAAACCGAACTCGCCGAAAACCCCCACGCTCAGGTGGTCGCCTTTTTTCACCGGCACTGCCTCCCACATCGGCATGGCCGTGCCATTGACCGCCGGCTGCATGTCCGATCCGCACAGGCTGATCACCGTTTCCTGTTGAAATTCTATCTCCACATAGCCGCCGGCGATTTCCAGGCCCGCCTCGGAAACGGGGTTGCCGACCAGCAGGTTGGCGAACTGCATCGACATGTTGTCCATGGCCCCGGAGGCGGCCATGCCCTTGGAGAGGTACCCGAGCCGCCCCGGCCAGTCTTCGACGATGGTTTCTATTCCCGGTTTTATTATCTGCAACATGATGTCGTCTCCTTTCCTAGAGGCGGGGGGCCGTTTTCACGCCCTCGGCCTGCCTTGCCTGGAATGCTTCGGTTTCCTGCCGGACCTGCGGTGAATTGACGAAGGCCACGTAGTCCTTCACCACGATCTCGCCCGGGTCGATGTTGTAGGTGTAGTCGGTCTTGTCGTGGACGTGTTCGTAGATGCTCAGGATTTCCGCCTCGCTCGTCTCGTGGAAGCGGATGCGGTCGCCGTTGACGTAGAGGAACGGCGACTCCTTGAACAGCGGATGCTTCTGGGCGAACTGGAAAACCGGGATGGTCC
>OBJA01001771.1_pt1 | contig 13931 bp, 10 predicted proteins | sample 1519751 | NCBI WGS metagenome assembly OBJA01 (sample SAMEA3881238, study PRJEB22517) | soil metagenome | biome: lake sediment; feature: soda lake sediment; material: sediment, water from around vicinity | place: India | collected 2013-12-23 | depth 3 m | reverse complement strand
CATCGCATTCCGGCTTACTTTCATAAAGAAACGGGAGAAGTTGTGGTAAGTGAAACACCACCAGAGGATATTGAAAACTACATTCAAGATGAAGATGTGTTGGATACATGGTTCTCAAGTGCATTATGGCCGTTTTCAACATTAGGCTGGCCAGATGAGACCGCTTCAGATTATAAACGTTTCTATCCTAACTCGGTGTTGGTCACAGGCTATGATATTATTTTCTTTTGGGTAGCACGTATGGCTTTTATGGGACATCATTTTACAGACTCTAAACCATTTGATCACGTCTTGATTCATGGTTTGGTACGTGATGCTCAAGGTCGTAAGATGAGTAAATCACTTGGAAATGGTGTCGATCCGATGGATGTGATTAATCAGTATGGAGCTGATGCTCTAAGGTTCTTTTTAACGACCAACTCCACACCTGGTCAAGATTTACGTTATATGGAAGAGAAGGTTGAAGCAGCTTGGAACTTCATTAACAAACTATGGAATGCATCTCGGTTTGTGTTGATGAACTTAGAGGATGATGTTGATTTTAGTGATGCCAATCAAGATCACGCATCATTTGTTGATCAGTGGATCATGGATAAGCTAAATCAAACAATCAACAGTGTCACAGAAGGCATGGAAAAATATGAGTTTAGCATGGTGGGGCACACGTTGGTTAGTTTTATATGGGATGATTTCTGTTCCTGGTACATTGAGTTAAGCAAGATTACCTTAAGTGGTGATGATCTCAAAGCCAAGCGTGCCACTCAACATACGCTTTATGTGGTGTTAGAAGCGATTGTTAAGTTACTACATCCATTTATGCCATTTGTGAGTGAGGAAATTTATCAATCATTGACGAATCAAGAAAGTGTGTCCATTAGTCAATGGCCAACACACTTTGAAGTTGATCAACAAGACTTCTCACAAGTTGATCAGCTCATTAGCATGATTTCAACCGTTCGTGAACTTCGTTTAAGTAAAGATGTTAAAAAAGATGTGGATATTTTTGCTTGTGCGCAAGGGTTAGATGAGAAGACCATCCAGTTTGATGCTTACATTGGACAAGTCCTAAAGCGAATTGTTAATGTGACATTGCGTGATGATGTTGGATCAGATGTGTTGGTGTATCCGATTGTCAATGGGACGTTGCTTATTAAAAATGAAGGATTGGAAGATAAAGAAAAAGAGATCAATGACATTAATAAGCAATTAGCTGCATTATCCAAGGAGTTAAAGCGCTCAGAAAGCATGCTTAGTAACACGAGTTTTTTAGAAAAAGCTAAGCCTGAAAAGATTGAGCAAGAGAAGGAAAAGTTTACAGAATACCAACGTCAGTATGATATCCTAAAACAAAAACTTGAATTGTTAAAAAGCTAGCATGTTTGATAGCGTTTGGTTTTGTTTTTTGATATAATGGTTTTGCGTTTTAAAAAAGATCTTAAAAGGAGGAAATATGAGTCACAAATACGTTTACCAGTTTTCTGAAGGAAACGGTACAATGCGTGAACTGCTTGGGGGTAAAGGTGCTAACCTAGCCGATATGACAGGACTTGGTATGCCGGTACCACATGGTTTTGTTGTTACAACCGAAGCGTGTACGAAATACTACGATGACAATCAAGTGATTGCGGATAGTATTATTGATGAGATGTTTGAAAATGTAGCGAAAATTGAAGCCATTTCCGGTAAGAAGTTTGGCGATCCAACCAATCCATTGTTGTTGTCGGTCCGTTCTGGATCACGTGCTTCAATGCCAGGTATGATGGATACGATTTTAAACCTTGGTTTAAATGACAAAGTTGTTGAGGGTATTGCAGAATTAAGTGGTAACCCACGTTTTGCATATGATTCTTATCGTCGTTTTATTCAAATGTTTGCTGATGTTGTGATGGATTTACCTAAACACAACTTTGAAGTGATTATTGATGAAATGAAAGAAGAAAAAGGTATCGTGTTAGATACACAGTTTGATGCTGCTGATCTAAAAGAAATGGTTCGTCGTTTTAAAGAGTATTATACAGCTCATAAAAACGAAGAGTTCCCATCTGATCCACGTGTCCAATTAATTGAATCTGTAAAAGCAGTATTCCGTTCTTGGAACAATCCTCGTGCGATTTACTATCGTCGATTAAACGATATTCCAGCAAGCTGGGGTACAGCGGTTAACGTACAAATGATGGTATTTGGTAACATGGGTGATGATTGTGGTACAGGAGTTGCCTTTACACGTAACCCAGCGACAGGTGAAAACAAGCTTTATGGTGAGTTCTTAATGAATGCTCAAGGTGAAGATGTTGTTGCAGGGATTCGTACACCAAAAGAAATTGAAGAACTAAAAGATGTTATGCCAGCAGCTTACGATGAGTTTGTTACAATTTGTAATAAGTTAGAAGCTCATTATAAAGATATGCAAGATGTTGAGTTCACGATAGAACGTGGTAAACTTTACATGCTTCAAACTCGTAATGGTAAACGTACAGCTGCAGCTGCGTTGAAAATTGCGGTTGATCTTGTTAATGAAGGCATGATTTCAAAAGAAAAAGCAGTTTTACAAGTCAATCCACATCAGCTTGATGCGTTGTTGCATCCTCAGTTTGATGAAAATGCATTAAAGCAAGCTAAACTAATTGGGTCAGCATTACCAGCGTCTCCTGGAGCTGCTAGTGGTAAAGTTGCTTTAACAGCTGCAAAAGCGGTTGAAATGAAAAACGCTGGTGAAAAAGTAGTTCTTGTTCGTTTAGAAACATCACCAGAAGACATTGAAGGTATGCACGTATCAGAAGGTATCTTAACAGCTCGTGGTGGGATGACATCTCATGCGGCGGTAGTTGCTCGTGGTATGGGTACATGCTGTGTCTCAGGATGTGGTGATATTCGTTTTAGTAAGAACGGTACTTTTGAATTAGGTGGTCAAACCTTTAAAGAAGGGGATTATATTTCTCTTGATGGAACAACAGGTCGTATTTATGGCGAAGCTGTTAAAACAGTTCCTGCTTCAATCAGTGGTGATTTTGAAACTTTAATGGAATGGGCTGATGAGTTTAGAACATTGCAAGTTCGTACCAATGCTGATAACCCACGTGATGCCAAACAAGCATTTGATTTTGGTGCTCAGGGTATTGGACTTGTTCGTACAGAACATATGTTCTTTGAAGGCGATCGTATTAAAGCGATGCGTGAAATGATTGTTTCAAAATCAGAACAACAACGTCGTCGTGCTTTAGAAAAATTACTTCCAATGCAACGTGAAGATTTTGAAGGTATTTATGAAGCGATGCAAGGATTCCCAGTAACGATTCGTTACTTAGATCCACCACTTCATGAGTTCTTACCTACAAATCCACAAGACATTAAAGATTTAGCTGCTGAAATGAACCTTGAAGTTTCAGAATTAGAAGGTATCATTGAGTCATTGCACGAGTTTAACCCAATGATGGGTCATCGTGGTGTTCGTTTAGCGGTATCTTACCCAGAAATCGCTGAAATGCAAACACGTGCTGTTATTGAAGCAGCGTTGAATGTAAGTCGTCGTCATCCTGAATGGAACATGGTTCCTGAAATCATGATTCCACTTGTTGGTGAAGTGAATGAATTACGTTATGTTAAAGATATTGTTGTTAAAACTGCGGATGAGTTGATTGCTGCAAGTGGATTAGAATTAAAATACTTAGTAGGTACGATGATTGAAATCCCTCGTGCAGCATTAAAAGCAGATGAGATTGCTAAAGAAGCTGAATTCTTCTCATTTGGTACAAATGACTTAACGCAAATGACATTTGGTTTCTCTCGTGATGATGCAGGAAATTTCTTGACGCATTATTACGATAAGAAAATATATGAACAAGATCCATTTGCTCGTTTAGACCAAGGTGGTGTTGGTAAACTAGTGGATATGGCTTGCCGTTTAGGTAAAGAAGGCCGTCCAAATATCAAATTAGGTATTTGTGGTGAGCATGGTGGAGACCCTAGCTCCATTGACTTCTGTCACCGTGTTGGCTTGCACTATGTCTCATGTTCGCCATTTAGAGTTCCTATTGCACGTTTAGCTGCTGCTCACGCTGCTTTAAAAAACAAGTAATGATCAATCAAAAGACAGGATTCACATCCTGTTTTTTGATTGCAAAAAAAAGTAAAAATAGTTGTTGACAAACGTGGCTGCTTGTATTACTGTATTAATGTATTAAGTATGTAATACAAGAAAGGACGGATGCACTTTGTTTGAAAAGAAAACACCGATCTACTTACAACTTATTGATGAATTTAAACAACAGATCGTGACCAAAGCTTGGCCACCTGGTTCTTACATTGCAAGTGTTAGAGATCTGGCATTATCCTATCAAGTTAATCCAAACACTGTTTTAAAAGCTTTGACTGAGCTTGAAGAGGAAGGGTTGCTAGTTAATGAGCGAACGGTAGGTAAAAAAGTGAGTGTTGATATTGAATTAATTGATCAAGCCAGACGTGACATGCTTGAGCAGTATATCAAACAGTTTATTGATCTTGGCCAAGGCATTGGCTATCAAAGTAGTGAACTTGTAGAAATTTTGCATCATTGGAAAGGGGACAAACATGATTGAAATTAACCATGTAAGCAAAACATATGGCAATACCGTGGCACTAAAAGATGTGACATTAAGTTTGCCTAAAGGGAAAATTATTGGGTTGTGTGGGCCTAATGGTTCTGGAAAAACCACACTGATTAAGATATTAATGGGTTTAATCTCTGATTATCAAGGAGATGTTGCCATCAACAACCACCCTGTATCCAAAGAAAGTAAATTGAGTATTTCATATTTACCAGATGTGAATTATCTTGATCCAAAAACAACGGGGGTTAAAACACGAGCGTTGTTTCAAGATATGTATTCAAACTTTGATGGTGAGAAGTTTAATCAGTTGTTACAGCAACTTAAGCTTGATCCACAGCAACGGTTTTCCACCATGTCAAAAGGTATGAAAGAGAAGTTTCAATTGGCATTGGTTATGGCACGCCAAGCGGATGTGTATGTGCTGGATGAGCCGATTGGCGGTGTTGATCCTGCAGCGAGAGAATTAATTCTAAACACGATTTTGGACAATTACAATCAAGAGTCATTGGTATTGTTGTCAACTCACCTCATCGGTGACATTGAGCAAATATTTGATCAAGTCATTTTTCTTAAAGATGGTGAAGTAAATCTGTATGATGAGGTTGAAACACTTCGTCAACAGCACGGATTATCCATTGATGGATTATTCAGGGAGGTATTCAGATGATTTTAAAATTAATCAAACATGACTTAAAAGCAATTTTACCTGATTTTTATGGAATCTATTTAGCACTGATTGTATTATCTGTGATTGGACCGTTTTTATTACGGGTATCTCCTGAGTGGTTAGTCGTCATTTATATGCTTGTGGTTGTTGGGACATTTATTGCGGTGGGGGTTGTTACTTTTATTGCTCTAATTAACCTATTTAACAAGCGTCTATTCTCACACCAAGGGTATCTCAATCTTACCTTGCCGGTAAGTACGACATCCTTGCTTGGTTCAAAAATTATTACTGGGATGATTATCTCAATTCTTACAGGTTTTGTAACAGCAGTTAGTTTCTTTATATTTGCCATCTCCATCACATGGCTAACACTTGGTGATTTATCACGCATTGCACCCATTTGGGATGCCATCGTTGAATCAAAAATCTTGTGGGAACTTGGTCGTATTTATGCAGCTTTGACACCACTTGGATTGGCGAACATGGCGTATAGCTTGGCACTACTATTGTTTGTCATTACCTTTACACACACTAGTTTTGTGCGTAAGAATCGCTTGTTGGTTGGCATTATCTTGTATGTTGGGATTGGATTAGCATTAAGTACGATTCAAACCAACTTCTTCAATGTGAATCTGCTGGTTGGTGATGGTGATTTAGAACTACTCGCATGGGCATTAAATGATGTAGCTCTCTACTTACCACGCTTTCTAGCATCAACCTCTGTTAAGATTCATTGGTTGAATCTATTGATGATGACAGGGCTATATGCTGCGATTGCAGGTATCTTCTTTAGTTTATCGCAGTATTTGATTGAACATAAAATTGAAGTTGAATAACTCATAAAAAACACGATTACGATCGTGTTTTTAGTTGTTGGAAAATGAAGTGTTTGATATCATGGTCGCTAATTGTTGTGCTCCAAACTCATTGAGATGAACACCATCAATGGTCATGGTTAAGTTGCGCTTGCTGCTTAACTGGATTGATTTATTTAAAGAGGTTGTCAACACACCATCGATGATGACATCGGTAGGATGTTGTGAAATAAAGTGGGTTGGTGTTGATACTTGGTGTTGTTTTTGCCAATGGTTGAAATCGACAAGGGGAATGTTGTGGTTAGTGCACAGTGTTTTAATTTGAAGATTGTACTGATCAACCTTTTGATTTAGTTCACTATTGTTTGTTTCTCCAAGACATGGAATATTCACAATCAAAAGATTGTGCAGATGGCAATCATTGATTAAAGCCTCATAGTGTTTATAAAAACTTGTAGGATCTTCAATTGGTGCTTTTTGCTTGAGGTTGATGGTTCGTTTCCATGCTGCTGATGATTGAGTTAAATAGGGTAAAAGGATATCATTTGCTCCGATTTCTATAATGATGTTTAGGTTTGATTTGTTGTTTAAAAACGGTCTTAACCGTTTTGCCATGGAGGTTAAGGTATCACCACCGACACCACGGTTGATATACCGTGTATCAAGATAGTTTAAGTAAGAAACACCGGGAACTCCTTTGGTGATGCTATCACCAAAACAGAAGATTTGATTACCATCAGTCATAAGTTACCTCTTTATTCATTATAACAAGCAAATTAACGAACACCTATCAAAATAACATTTGTGAAATAAGCACAAATATGATTTTTTTTAATCAATATATAGAGTCCTTTCCTTTTGTTTGTTATACTAAAATTAACAAGAGCGAAGAAAGAGGAAACGCATGAAAATTGGATGTGTCAAAGAGATAAAAACACATGAGTATCGTGTTGGAATAATTCCAACACACGCAGCGACATACATCTCACAAGGCCACAGTGTCTGCATTGAAAAAGGGGCAGGACTTGGTAGTGGTTTTGAAGATCAAGAGTATATTGATGCAGGTGCCATCATCTGTGATGATGCACAATCAGTCTGGCAACAGTCTGAGATGATTATTAAGGTAAAAGAACCGCTTGAAAGTGAATATCAATACTTTAGGGAAGATTTGATTGTTTACACTTACTTGCATTTAGCAGCTGATAAACCACTCACACAACATCTCATGAAACATAAGGTTAGTGGTGTGGCATATGAAACAATTACGGATGAATTTGATGGCTTGCCACTGCTTAAACCGATGAGTGAAGTTGCTGGTCGTTTAAGCATTCAAGAAGGTGCCAAGTACCTTGAAAAACCATTTGGTGGTCGTGGTGTATTACTATCTGGCGTACCAGGTGTCCCAAAAGGCAAAGTTGTGATTATTGGTGGTGGTACCGTAGGTGCTAATGCTGCTAAAATTGCCATTGGTATGGGAGCGGATGTCACGATTTTAGATAAAAGCATTCGACGTTTAGAACAGCTTGAACAGTTATTTGGTAATTCCATTCAAACGCTTTATTCAACCGAAGCAATTATTGCTTCTCAACTTGAAACCGCTGATTTGGTTATTGGTGCCGTGCTTATTCCTGGAGCGAGTGCGCCTAAGGTGATTAAACGTTGGATGCTTAAAGGCATGCGTCCTGGTAGTGTGATTGTGGATGTGGCAGTTGATCAAGGTGGTTGCACGGAAACAACCAAAGTTACCTATCATGATAATCCAGTGTATGTGGTGGATGATGTGGTTCACTATTGTGTCGCAAACATGCCAGGAGCAACACCAAGAACATCCACACAAGCATTGACCAATGCGACGTTAGAAAAAGGACTGCTTATTGCCAACTTAGGATTAGAGAAGGCGATTTCATCAGACAAACACCTTTGTGAAGGTGTCAATACATACAAAGGTCATTGTGTGCATGAGCATGTTGCTGAAGCGTTGGATTTAGATTTTGTTTCAATTGATACATTATTATAATGTGTATTAGTTCAACATCGTTGAATGAATCTGTTATAATAAAATAAAAGAAGGTGACTACATGCCAAACGTGTTAACGCATGGTCTAATGGCGAATCAAACAAAACAACAAATGTCAGAGTCTCGCATTTTATCTGCCATCAAAGCACACCCTAACGTGTACCTTTTTGGCAGTAATGGCCCTGACTTTTTGTTTTATCACAATGTATGGCCATGGCTTGATCAAGATAAAGCCAAACAAGTGGGTGATATTGGCGAACTGATGCACGATGAAAACATTAATGACATGGTTGATACCATGATCAAGATTGCAAAAAAACAAACAGTTAAAGATTATCAAGACATCATGATTGCTTATATTGCTGGTTATTTGTGTCATTGGGCATTGGATAGTGTAACGCATCCATTTGTGTTTTATCGCTCCGGTGATTCTACTGGAGACACAAAATATGATCATTACCGCTATGAATCAGCCTTGGATAGTAAAGTTGTGCAACTTGTCTATCAAGAAAAACTAAGTAAATATCCAACCAACAAGTTTATGAACATGAAAAAATATCAAGAGAAAGTAATTGCATTTTTAGTATCCCATGCCGTTGCTCATGTGTATGAGATACCACTAAGTGAAGAGGATTGCTTGTTGAGCATGAAACATGCTAAACAGGTACTACGTGTGTTGTTTGATCCTCATACGATTTGGTTTGATGCGATGCAAATCATTGAAAGACTAATTTTTAAAGACAAATGGAAATTTTCATCTCACATGGTTATTGGTCGTATGGACTTGAACTTTGATGAGTTAAATACAAATCAAGAAGTTTGGTATAACCCAACCGATCCAAGTACACCTCATCGCGATAGTTTTATGGCACTTTTTGAGCAATCCATTGGACGAGCAAAGTTGAGTATGATTGCTTTTGAGAAAATGTTGCTTGATGAAAATGATAGTTTAGGCAATGTCATTTTAGATCGGTCATTCAATACTGGTCGTTCTGATGGCGCAAAGATGCTTATATTTGATAGTATTTATCAATAGAAAAAGACTAATTTATTATTATCCTCAATGAGCTAGATGTCATGAAGGGTGTTAATGAATCACAACGAGTTTTTTTCGTATAATGAACATAAGGAGGTATTATTATGCGAGTGAATATTCATGGAAAGAATTTGACGATTACCGATGCGATGTTTGATCGTGTCAACAAGAAGTTATCCTTTTTGGAAAAGTACTTCAACATTGACGAAGACACCATTGCAAATACGGTGGTCCGAACCTATCCCACTGGGATTAAATTGGAGATTACCATTTTAACCAAAGTAGGGTATTTACGGGCGGAAGTTGTCCATGAAGATTTTTATGCAGCACTTGATGTCGCTATGGACAAACTGGAAGATCAAATACGCCGCCAAAAAACAAGATTGTCCAAGAAGCATCGTGAGAAACTGGCTGTTGCGTTTCTAAAACAAGAAGAGTTAATCGCAAAAGAAGAAGAACCAAAAGCAGAGCCAGTTCGTACGAAGACTGTTGTTGCTGAGAAAATGGACTTGGATGAAGCAATCATGCGCATGGAAATGTTAGGGCACTCCTTCTTCATTTTCACAGATTTAGACACAGATGCAATTGCTGTTGTCTACAAACGTAATGATGGTGGTTATGGCTTACTAGAAACGGTATTTGAACATTAAGAGAACAACGAGGACCTTCGGGTCCTTTTTTTGTGCTCTTATTCACAAAGACTTGACGGTTGTGTGTGTTGTTCGATAAACTGTATGAGGAAATAGAGGTAGGATTATGATTATAGTTAAAAACTTGTCGAAACGATATGGTAGAACACTTGCAGCAGATCGCGTGAATCTACAAGCAAACCCAGGTAAAATAACCGTTTTATTGGGTCCAAATGGTGCCGGTAAATCAACGACGATCAAGAGTATCGCAGGGCTTTTAAAATACGAAGGTGAAATCTATATCGGAGATTTCCCTAATCATAGCAAACAAGCAAAACAATCATTTGGTTATGTTCCAGAGATGCCGGCATTGTATGATGCCCTCACCGTCAAAGAGCATTTGCGATTTATCTCAAAAGCGTATCACTTAAATGAAGACGAAGCAAAAATAGATAGCTTACTTAAGCGCTTTAACATGCTTGATAATCAGAAAAAATTAGCAAAAGAATTATCCAAAGGCATGATGCAAAAACTGTCGTTTTTATGTGCGATGATTATTGAACCAAAAGCTTTGTTGGTGGATGAGCCACTTTTGGGATTAGATCCAAGTGCCATTGAGGAAATGTTAAATCTGTTTATTGAGCTAAGAGAAAAGGGAACATCAATCCTTTTGAGCACGCATATCATTGATATGATTGATGGGATTTGGGATGAAGCATACATCATGAACAAGGGGAAAATTGTAAACTATGTGACAAAAGAGACGCTTGATGGAAAACATCTTAAGCAAATCTTTTTTGAAAGTGTTGGCGAGTCTCTATGAGAGCACTTTGGTATTTGATATTTAGAAAAACATGGGGTATTATCCGAGGTTGGTTTAAAAAACCAGTTGGTGCTATCCTAACTACATTAGCGATGATCATCATTCTTTTTGCTATTGTCGGTTTATCCGTTGAACCGGTTATTGAGACTTCGATTTCATTTTCCGTGATTGCTGTGATTATCACTGCGCTTCTTTCAGTGATCATGGTTATTTCGTTTTTAACTCGCAACAAAGCCCTTGTATTCTTAAATGATGCCTCCTTTGTGTTGGCTGGACCATTTAGTAAAAAACAAGTCTTAGGCTATGTTTTGATTAATGATGTTGTTCAAAACATATGGATGACACTTGGTCTCATGGTTTATGTGGTGCTGTTTTTGCGTGCTTCGATTGCATCACTGCTCTTTCTAGGTGTGTTAATGTTAACGGTGTTTAGTTTTGGGTTGATGATGATTGTCATGACATCTTATGATTACATCCTTGAACGGACCGTCTCAGGTTATGCGCGCGTGAAAAAGTATGTGGTGTATGGGTTTGTGTTGTGTTTTGCTGGTGTGCTGTATGCTCTTATTATGGGGCAACCGTTAAGCTTTGATCTTGTTGATGTTATATTTGAGCATCCACTTGTGCATGCCTTCCCGCTATTTGGTTGGATCATTGGTGCATTTTATCATGCGGATGTCCAACAATGGGGAATGTACTGGCTGTTTATTGGTTTGTTTTATAGTGTTGCCTTGATTGTTGCTTTGGCGTTTTTTAATACTAAAAAAGACTTTTATGAAGCAGCCATCATGGATTCTGAAAGAATCCAAGACCTTATGAAAAAAGCAAAAACTGGTAATGATACCGAAGTATCATTGTTTAATGCAACAATCAAAGAAAAACATGGTCATTTTTATAGTGGTGCATGGGCACTGTGGTCACGGTTTTTATTGCAAGCAAAGAAAACCAATCGTTTGTTTCGAGCAGCTGATATCATTTTCTTTGCTATGTACACCGGTATTGCATGGTTTAGTGAGTCGGTGGCTATGTATCGTTTGATGTTGTCGCTTGTGGTATTTATTACCATCAGTAGTGACTCATTGCAATATGAGCTTAAACGTCCATTTGTATACCTTATTCCAGATCATAACTTCAAGAAATTACTTATTTTGTTGTTGCCGATGGTGTATCGAGTATTAATTCTAACTGCTTTGGGTGGCTTGGTTGTGTTCTTTGGATTTAGAATTTCTTTAATTGAATCGCTGTTATTTATCCTATCGCTATTAGGGATCGCACTAATGCTCATTACAGGAACAGTGTTGACGATTCGCTTGTTAAAAGGAACAAAGAACCCTCTGGTGGAACAACTGCTTCGCATGGTTGTCATCCTATTGGTACTTGTTCCTGCAATGATTGTTGTTGTACTTATGACGATTGTTGCTGTTCCATTAACTGATCCATCATGGTCACTCATGTTTTCGGTCGTTGTTGTTTCTGTTAATTTGGTGTTGTCTTTCTTTATCCTAAAATATTGCCAGTCGATTTTGGCAGGCAATGATATGTTTGTTTAACATAAGCGCATCATGCGCTTTTTTTGTTTTATGAGCCAACCATTGACTGTAAAGTTTTCATATCAAGATGAAATATTTACATTTTTATCTTTACATTTTACATTCAGGTGTTTAAAATAGTTTTGTGATAAAAATAAGGGGGACTTATATGACAGCACATCCATATGATGAGTTTAAGATGTATTTATGCGACAACAAAGTACTGAAGGAACGCTTGCCTTTTCCTATCTATCAAAAGTGGCGTGAGTCACAAAAACAAGAACAATCATTAGATACGGAAACAGCAGATGCCATCGCACATGCGATGAAGACGTGGGCACTTGAACGAGGAGCGACTCACTTTGCGCATTGGTTTCAACCGATGACGGGTAGCACCGCCCAAAAACATGATGCATTTTTAGAACCTAGTACCGAAGGATATCCCATGGCTCGCTTTAATGGCAAAGCGCTCATTAAAGGAGAGGCGGATGGATCGAGTTTCCCAAGTGGAGGTCTACGAGCAACTTTTGAAGCTCGAGGTTATACCTACTGGGATATTACATCTCCCGTCTTTGTTCGTAACCATGTGTTGTGTATCCCTTCGGTTTTTGTTTCTTTTAATGGTGAATCATTGGATGAAAAAGCACCACTGTTAAAATCAATCAATGCTCTGAGTCATCAAGCAACACGCTTGTTGCACATCCTTGGTGAGCGTGATGTGAAACGTGTAACACCGGTGCTAGGACAAGAACAAGAGTATTTCATTGTTGATCAACAATTGTTTCACCAACGGCTTGATTTAAAGCTTACAGGACGCACCTTAATTGGACAACCCCCTCCAAAAGGTCAAGATTCAGAAGACCATTATTTTGGTTCCATTCCTGATCAAGTGATGGACTTTATGCAAGATGTAAACCAAGCATGTTGGAAACTTGGCATTTACAGTAAGGTTGAACACAATGAAGTTGCGTTTAACCAGTTTGAAATAGTCCCTATCTTTGCACCAACACACATTGCGATTGATCAAAATCAATTGATCATGGACATACTCAAGAAAACTGCTCAAAAGCATGGATTGGCATGCTTGTTGCATGAAAAGCCATTTGTTGGTATCAATGGATCAGGTAAACACAACAACTGGTCACTCCTTACCAACACTGGTCTCAACTGTTTTGATCCTAAAGATTCACCGAAAGAAAACATCCGCTTTTTATTGTTTGTCATGGCATTACTTAAAGGCATTGATGAACACGCTGTTTTATTACGTATGGCTGCATCTTCTGCTGGCAATGATCATCGTTTAGGAGCTAATGAAGCACCTCCTGCTATCATTTCTGTCTATTTAGGGGAGATGTTGGAGTTTTTACTTAATGATATTGAAACTGGAACCGTAACTTATAAGCAAAACACACGCAAGCATAGTCCATTGAAGAATCTTAATGAAATGCCGACAGAGTTTGCCGATCGCAACCGAACGTCACCATTTGCCTTTACCGGAACAAAATTTGAGTTTCGTATGGTTGGATCATCACGTTCTGCAGCGATGGCACATACGGCATTAAACACATTACTCGCTGATAACTTAAAGGATTTTTGTGATCAATTAGAACTTGTTAGTACTTCAGAAGTTGATCTTAAGGCTTTTGAAATCATAAAAGAAACATACAAACATCATAAACGCATTCTCTTTAGTGGTGATGGTTATTCAAACTATTGGCTTGAAGAAGCTGCACGCCGTGGCTTGCCAAACATTACGTCATTTACAGAGAGTATTGATAGCTTGATTGATCCAAAAACCGTGGCACTTTTTCAACGTCATGATGTTTTCT
>OBJA01001770.1_pt1 | contig 13931 bp, 12 predicted proteins | sample 1519751 | NCBI WGS metagenome assembly OBJA01 (sample SAMEA3881238, study PRJEB22517) | soil metagenome | biome: lake sediment; feature: soda lake sediment; material: sediment, water from around vicinity | place: India | collected 2013-12-23 | depth 3 m | reverse complement strand
GGAACGGTGGCCGCTTTCCCGCCGGAATCGCGGCCGGATTCGCCCGGAATACGCATCGGAGGTGAGGGCGAAATAAAAATGCGCTCTAGAAAGGGCGCAAGCAGTTGCACGATTTTGTCTTGTGGCCGGGAATAGCCTCAGCGCCATCGCCCACAACGGGGGCTGGTCGCTTCTAGTATTTTGATGAGAATATGCAGTAACGTTATTTTTGCATAACGCACTTGACAAGCGGCCCATGGTTTTATATATTGTGCAGAAACAACATTACAGCATTCTTTACGGTGGGCGGATGAAGATAAAAATCAAAAAATTGGCAACAGTGCAGATGGGGTACTCGTTTCGATCCCGTCTTGAGGCAGCTGAGGGTGGCAGTGTTTCGGTTATCCAGATGAAGGATCTTCTCGACGACAACACGGTTGGCTGTGATGGCTTGATGAAAATCGATATGGAGGCCGTGAAGGAGCATCACCTTGCGAGAAAGGGTGATCTGGTCTTCAGGTCACGTGGCCACATAGCCACGGCTGCGGTTCTGCTTGATGACCCGGGCAATGCCGTTGTCGCCGCTCCTTTATTAAGGATAAGGGTGACGAAGCCGGACAAGGTTCTACCCGAGTATCTGAACTGGTACATCAGCCAGCGGGATGCGCAGATTTTCCTGACCAGCAGAGCCAAGGGCACTGTTCAGAAAATGATCAGCAAACAGGCGATTGAAGAGCTGGAGGTTGCGCTGCCAAGTATGGAAAAGCAAAAAGCCATCGTTGAGCTGGCCTCGCTCGTTGCCAGGGAGCAGTCCTTGCTTCACTTAGTTGCCGAGAAGCGAGAACAATACATTTCAACACTGCTAATGCAGCTTGCAAAGGGAGAATAAAATATGAGCAGCAAAATCGATCAGAAAGACATCAACAACGCGGCATGGGCGGCGTGCGACACCTTCCGGGGGGTTGTTGATCCGGCACAGTACAAAGATTACATCCTCGTGATGCTGTTTTTGAAATATATCTCCGATGTCTGGCAGGACCACTACGAAGAATATCAGAAGCAGTATGGCAACGACGATGTTCGCATCCGCCGCAAGCTGGAGCGTGAACGTTTTGTTCTCCCCGAAGTAAGGCTAACGGAAAAGAATGAAAAGACCGGCGAAGAGACGGTTCTGGATGAGTTTCCCGCCACCTATTACAGCCTCTATGAGCGCCGGTCCTCCGCCAACATCGGCGAGCTGATCAACATCTTGCTCGATCATATTGAAGAGAGTAACAAGAGTAAGCTCGAAGGGGTCTTCCGCAATATCGACTTCAACAGCGAAGCCAACCTCGGCAAAACCAAAGATCGCAACCGCCGCCTCAAGCAGCTACTGGAAGATTTTCACAAGCCGCAGCTCGATATGCGGCCTAGCAGGGTTTCCGAGGATGTCATCGGCAACACCTACATCTACCTGATTGAGCGTTTCGCCTCCGACTCCGGAAAGAAGGCCGGAGAGTTCTTTACCCCGCTGAAAGTAACCGAATTGGTTGCCAAGCTGGCCGGACCCAAGCCGGGCGACCGCATCTGTGATCCCGCCTGCGGTTCGGGCGGCCTCTTGATTCAGGCAGCCCAAGAGGTGGCCCGCGTTGCTGTCAGCGCTCAAGAAAAGCGCAACTTTGCCCTCTTCGGACAGGAGTCCAATGGTAGCACCTGGGCGCTCTGCCGCATGAACATGTTTCTGCACAGCTTCGACAGCGCCCGGGTGGAATGGTGCGACACCCTGAACAGCCCGCTGCTGGTGGAAAATGACCGGCTGATGAAATTCAATTGCGTGGTGGCCAATCCGCCGTTTTCCTTGGATAAATGGGGCGCGGAAAGTGCCGAGAGCGATCAGTACAACCGCTTCTGGCGTGGCACACCGCCAGCCAGTAAAGGCGACTGGGCCTTTATCAGTCATATGGTGGAAACCGCCCTTGAAAAGCAGGGCCGCGTCGCCGTGGTGGTTCCCCATGGCGTGTTGTTCCGGGGCGCAGCCGAAGGCCGTATCCGCCAGAAAATGATCGAGGAAAACCTGCTGGATGCTGTCATCGGCCTGCCGGGCAACCTGTTCCCGACCACCAATATCCCGGTGGCGATTCTGGTCTTTGATCGTTCCCGTGAGAAAGGCGGCGTTCGGGAAGATTGCAAAAACGTCTTCTTTGTCGATGCCAGCCGGGAGTTTGTCTCGGGCAAGAATCAGAACACCCTCTCCGAAACTCATTTGGCCAGAATCATGGAAACCTACGCCGCCCGGGCCGAAGAAGAAAAGTACGCCCATGTGGCCGACCTCAAAGAGATCAAGGAAAACGACTTCAACCTCAATATCCCGCGCTATGTAGACACCTTTGAAGAGGAGGAGGAAATCGACATCGATGCGGTGCAGGTGGAAATTGACGATCTGGAAAAAGAGCTGGCAGCAGTGCGGGTGAAGATGGCTGGGAAGCTGAAGGAGATTCAGCGATGAGTCTCACCCATAAACGAGTTGTTCTCGGAGACATCGCGAAGATTTCTTCTGGTGGGACCCCTTCGAGGTCAAACGCCAACTACTGGAATGGCAAAATCCCTTGGGTAAAGACCACGCAAATTCAAAATTGCATGATTTGCGAAACGGATATTGATGAGTGGATAACCGAAGAAGGTCTCAAAAATTCTTCGGCAAAAATGATACCAGCCGGGACGATTCTGATGGCCATGTATGGGCAGGGAAAAACTCGCGGGCAGGTAGGCATCCTCACCTTGGATGCATCCATCAACCAAGCATGTGCTGCAATTGAGCTAAACAAAGGGGTATGCAGAGATTTCGTATTTCAGTCCTTGTTGGGAAGCTATACGCGGATAAGGAACATGAGTAACACAGGGGGTCAGGAAAACCTCAGTTCAGGGTTGATTAAGGAGATTCCTCTTTCACTCCCCTCGCTTCCCGAACAAAAAGCCATTGCCGATCTGCTGTCAACCTGGGATGAGACCATCGAAAAATCCGAACGGCTGATTCAGGCGAAGGAACGGCAATTAAGGCAGATGTCGAGATGGCTTCTTTTTGGTCATAAAAGATTGGGTAATCAAAAAACTGAATTGGCTGACGGTCATTTCTTTAAATACCCATCTGACTGGGCGTTGGTCAAAATTGAAAAAGTCGCAAAGGAAGTTTCTGCACGCAACGGGGAGTCCGACGAGACTGTGCTGTCATGCTCAAAATATGACGGGTTTGTTAATTCGCTGGACTACTTCGGAAAACAAGTCTTCAGCAGTGATACATCCAACTACAAGGTCGTCAAAAAAGGACAGTTCGGCTATCCCTCAAATCATGTCGAAGAGGGTTCAATAGGCCTTCTTGAACACTGCGAAAAAGGCATTGTCAGTCCGATTTACGTTGTGTTTGAAGCCTCGAAAGAAAAGGTCCATTCACCTTATTTGTACAAGCTGCTTAAGACGGACATTTATCGTCACATCTTCCAAGTCAGCACAAGTTCATCGGTTGACCGCCGAGGCAGTCTCCGCTGGGGTGATTTCTCAAAAATCAAGGTGCTGGTTCCGTCACTTGAGGAACAACAGGAAATTTCGGAGACACTGTCTTCTGCCCAGCATGAAATCGACCTGCTCAAACAGCTCGCAGACAAATACAAAACCCAGAAACGCGGCCTGATGCAGAAGATGCTCACCGGCGAATGGCGCGTAAAACCGGAAATCGTCAATCAATACATGGAGGCGTAATCATGGCTAAAGGAAAAAATCAGCACGTTGTAAAACATCCTGATGGCTGGGCGGTTAAAGGCGCAGGCAACAGCAAGGCGACCAAGGTCACCCGCACTCAGGCGCAGGCCATTGAAAAGGCAGAGAACATCGCCAGAAACCAGCAGTCGGACACCAAAATTCATGGCGTGGACGGAAAGATCCGTGCTGGCAACAGCTACGGAAACGACCCGTGCCCTCCCAAGGATAAAAAGTAAGGAGTGATTCAATGCCAATATTCATATCGCATACCACTAGAGACGATGAATTAGCCAAAAAGGTATTTTGGCGGCTTACCCGTATTCACGATATCACCTGTTATATCGATGACATGGATAAGGAGCTGGGAAATAATCGGGGTAAATCGAGCCTCACTCCGTTACTGGTCGACAGGCTGCGCAAATGCGACACATTGCTTGCTGTTGTCACAGAAAATACCAAAGGGTCATGGTGGGTGCCTTTTGAAATTGGGACTGCACGAGAAATGCCACGGGTTATTTCGAGCTTTACTCCTCTGCCAGATCGCTCCGCCTACAGCTGGCAAGAGACCTTGCCGGAATACCTTCTTGAATGGCCTCGCCTGCGGTCTGATAACGACATAGATGTTTTTGCAAGGGAATACAAAAGACAGTCTGTGCTGCTCGAAAAAAGCATTGGGCCTGAGACCTTCTCCCAAAGATCAGCTTCGGTGAATAACGCTCGCAGCTTTGAATCTAATGTAATGAAATCCTTGGGTCAGAGGAGTTATTGATGAGCTTTTATAACTTTTACAACACCAATGTAACTCCAAAGCACAAGACGTTCATCAGCTTTCATCACGCAGATGATTACTACAAAAAGCATCTTGAAACTCAATGGGGTGAGCAGTTTGACGGGTTTGTTTCAAGGTCAGTCGGGGATGGCGATATTAACCCCTATTTGCCTACGGACCGTATTCGCCAGCTGATTCGTGATGATTTTATTTCTGATGCCACCGTTACACTTGTGCTTGTAGGACAGGGTACTTGGCGCAGAAAGCATGTGGACTGGGAAATTGCGTCAGGTATTCGAGACACAAAGAATAATTCACGAACCGGATTATTGAGCTTGCTGCTTCCGACCTATTCGGCGCAGCTGCCATATGGAATGAATGGGTCGGTTTTGAAGTATACGGAAAATGGCAGCGTTTATAACCCATATACAATTCCTCCACGACTGAACGACAACATTGAATGCGGATTCGCGAAAATATATGCCTGGCCGACCTCTCCAAATGATTTGCGCCAATGGATTCATGATGCATTTCAACGCCGCAAAACATGTTTGCCAACAAACGGTCGGGACAGCTTTTCAAATAATAGAACCGAAGCTCAAACGCATTGGAGGGACTGTCAATGATATCGAGTACAAATAGAAGGAAGGTTTTTATTTCTCACTACAAGGGGGATCGTAACGAGGTTGATGCTTTTATTAAGGAGTTTTCTACCACTTTCATTCCCAAGGTGTTAGGTGCCAACGACAATGACGATTTTATCAACAGCACGAACACTGACTATGTAATGCAGCGTATAAGGGAAAAATACCTTGAAGACAGTACTGTTACGATTGTTTTGATAGGAAGCTGCACACATAGTCGACGATATGTTGATTGGGAGATAAAGAGCTCCCTGCGTCAGGGGCAATACACTCCAAATGGTTTGATTGGAATTCTTTTGCCAAGCCAAGGAAATTCAGCACACCTACCCCCACGAATGAAGGCGAACTGGGCTAAAGGCGAGTCTGATTGTTATGCACGATACAGGGCTTATCCGTGTTCAAAAGAGGAACTGTCTATTTGGATTGAAGATGCATATCAGGCCCGAACTTCCAGGGCGCATCTGATCCAGAATTCTCAGGATATGATGAAGCACAATGGCGTATGTCAAATTTGCGGGGTTACACATTGATGACAACAGAATACAAACCGCCCTTAGCCATACATTTCATTTGGAACCCGGCAGATGAAGAGTCAGTGGGTACGATCCTTGATGCTGTCAGGTCCAGCTTTGCGCGTGATGTAGACCGTCCGTTTTCTCGTGGCTTAAATATACCGCTATTTTTCTATAGTTCAGGAAACCCGAATCAGTCCCCGTCACACTCACCTGCACAGCAGGCTGCAAAAGATATTGTATTCGTGTTCACAAGCGTACATACATTGGGGCGGGACTCATGGAAATCATACATCGATCAACTGTCGCTATCGAACACTTTGCTGGCGGTTCCAATAGCCGTTGATAGAGATGGATTAGGGCATGGCAGTGAAGGCTGTCTCAAAAATCTAAATTTCCTGAGGTCTTATGAATGGCAGGGAGATTTGAAAGAGCAGCGGGCTGTGCTGGCCATGGCTCATGAAATATATAGACACGGTTTTGTTGAAATCAGTGAAGAAGATCATGGAAAGTGTTCGTCAATAAAGATTTTTTTAAGCCATGCAAAAGCTGGTGATACTGGCCGCCTCCACGCTGAATCAATCTATAAATTCATCGATAGCACCAATATGTCGCGATTTTTTGATGCGACAGAAATATCACCGGGCTTCAAGTTTGACGAAGAAATTATTAAGCACATAAAGGAATCCACACTGGTAGCGATAGGAAGTGACGCATACTCCTCAAGATACTGGTGTCAGAGAGAGATCCTTTGCGCTAAACAGCATCAGCGGCCAATTATAGCGGTCGACTGTCTTCAAGATTTTGAAGATAGGGTTTTCCCTGCAGGATCTAATATTCCCTGCGTGCATGTGTCACCGGACACTCCGATTAGCGAGCCTGATATATTTCGCATCTTAATTGCTACCATTCTTGAAACGATACGCCATTTACATGCTCAAAAATCCCTCGAATACTACCGAAGCCAGAATTGGATAGATCATGACTGCGCCATAATTTCAAGGCCACCTGAAATCCGTCAGGTAATCGACCTGAAAAATAGTGGGAAACAAAAAATTTGTTACCCGGAACCTTCGCTTTACACAGAGGAGGCAGACTGGCTTTCTCATTTCGAAATGGATGCTTTTACACCATTGTGGAGCAAATCCGAAGATGGGATTTTGGGTAATTGCAGAATAGGCATTTCCATATCTGATAACCCTGCCGATAATTATTCAAGTCACCATTTACATGCGGATCATCTGAAGAGACTATCCCAAGATCTTGCACGCCACCTTCTTGCGAGAGCAGGAACAATTATTTATGGAGGAGATCTTCGCAGGGATGGATTTACACAATTTATTCTCGACGAGGCAATTGCGTTAAAGACCCGCCTCAACACCGATAATATTCATGTTGAGAATCATTTGGCTTGGCCCCTGTATGTATCAGATTCAGAAATTGTTGCTTGGAGAGCCAAGTACAGCGGGATCATTAAGTCTGTTGAGCATAATATCCCCAGTGATATTGCAAAAACCATCGATAAGAATATCTTCATCGCCCCAAGTGGAACAGAAAACAAATATATCTGGTCCCGTTGCCTTACACAAATGCGAGAAAAATCTATTGATATGTCTCATGCACGCATATGTGCCGGAGGAAAGCTTGCGGGTTATCATGGAAAGATGCCAGGAGTTCTCGAGGAGATAATTATTTCAATAGAAAAAAATAAGCCGATTTTTTTGCTTGGCGCTTTCGGCGGTGTGGTTGGCGAGGTTTGTAAATCAATCACAAATAAGTCTATTGCTGAACCGATAACCGAACACTGGCAGATTACAAATAATGCCGGGTATTTTGAGCTTCAGGAAAAAGCCAAAAAAGAAAATCATAATTCCGACTACACTAAGATTAAGGCCGTTTTTGAAGGTATATCAGTTGATGGCTTGGCGTGTTCTTCGGGCTTAGGTACAGACGATTATCAGCGATTAATGGAATCCCCTTTTGTAGATGAGTGTGTGCATCTTGTTATAAAGGGGCTCAAGACATTAGCTTCTGCCAGCAAGTGTAAATAAAGGGAGGAGCATGATGCTTAACTTTCAGACAAATGAAAAACATCTTTCTCAAATTCCGGCGTTGCAGCTTTTGATTGGCTTGGGGTTTGAATTTTTGACACCGGCTGAAGCTCTCCGTGAAAGGCAGGATAGGACCTCTAATGTCTTGTTGGAGAATATTCTGCGCAACCAGCTCAAAGAAATAAACCGCATCCGTTACAAGGGCAGCGAATACCTCTTCAGTGAGGAGAATGTGCAGTCGGCCATCCAGAAGCTGAAAAATATCAAATATGACGGGCTACTGAAGACGAATGAAGCAATTTACGATTTGATCACTCTCGGGACGGCCATGGAGCAGACCATTGAGGGCGACTCGAAAAGCTTCAACATGAACTATATCGACTGGCGCAATCCAGGCCGAAACAAGTTTCATGTAACGGCCGAATACAGTGTTGAACGGTCACGATCCACCGAAACCGCCCGTCCGGATATAGTCCTCTTCGTTAATGGTATTCCGTTTTGCGTGATTGAATGTAAAGCGCCCCAGGTTGAGGTGGAACAAGCCGTTTCACAGTCGATCAGAAATCAGAATGATGACTATATCCCGAAGCTCTTTATCTACAGCCAAATGGTGCTGGCTCTGAATAAAAACAGCGCCATGTACGCCACAGCAGGTACCGCTGCAAAATTCTGGGGTGTCTGGAAAGAGCCTCAGATGGATAACGGTGAGCGTGAGTTTGAAAAACTTGCAGCCGTGGTCAACCAACCGCTTGCCGAGGATGTTGTCGTCAGAATCTCATCGACTTTTGATGTTAAGCCGGAGGCATTGACCGGCAACAGAATGGTGACTGAGCAGGACAAGTCTCTGTTTTCCCTTTGCCGTCCGGAACGGCTCCTGGAATTGGCGTGGAAATTCACGGTGTTTGATGGAGGGATCAAAAAGATTGCCCGCTATCAGCAGTATTTCGTCATCAAGTCTACCCTGAGTCGGGTAAAGCATTTTGACAGCACCGAATCACGCAAAGGCGGCGTGATCTGGCATACGCAGGGCTCGGGAAAATCCTTAACCATGGTGATGCTCGCAAGAAACCTCGCCTTAGATCCAGAAATTCTGAATCCGCGAATTGTTCTGGTTACTGACCGTGACGATCTCGACAAGCAACTGGGGAATACCTTTGCCGCCTGTGGCCTTGAGGCAAACCGGGCTACATCGGGCAGAAATTTGCTGGAGCTGGTCGCTGAAAAGAAATCGGGGATTATCACAACCCTCATTCATAAGTTCGACAAGGCGTATGCGGCAAAGAAATATCAGGATGAATCGCCCGACATTTTCATTCTGGTGGATGAGAGTCACCGCACCCAGTTCGGCTCTTTTTCCGCCCGGATGAGACAGATGTTTCCCCATGCCTGTTATTTGGGGTTTACCGGTACGCCGCTGTTAAAGAAGGAGAAGAACAACTTCACCAAATTCGGTGAACTGGTGGAGCCCCATTACTCAATCACGCAGGCCGTTGAGGACGGGGCCGTGGTTCCGCTTCTCTATGAGGGGCGTCATGTCGAGATGACGCAAAACAGAGAAGCTGTTGATCTGTGGTTTGAGCGGCACACGCAGGGTCTGACCAAGGAACAGCAGGCGGACCTGAAACGAAAGTATGCGCGAGCGGAAATGCTGAACAAGGCCGATCAGGTCATCTACATGAGAGCCTTTGACATCAGCGAACACTTCCGCTCCAACTGGCAGGGAACCGGATTCAAGGCCCAGCTGGTGGCCCCGAATAAAGCATCCGCACTCAAGTACAACGCCCACCTGAACGAGATAGGCATTGTCAGCTCCGAGGTCGTTATCTCGCCACCGGATATGCGTGAAGGCTATGAAGAGACCGATGACGAGACAACGGATGAAGTCGTAAAATTTTGGCAAAAGATGATGAAACGCTATGGCAGTGAAGAAGAATACACCAAGCAGCTCATCAACCAGTTCAAACACGGCAGCGAACCTGAAATCCTAATTGTTGTTGACAAGCTGCTCACGGGTTTTGACGTCCCGCGCAATGCGGTTCTTTATCTATGCCGGGTGTTAAGAGAGCACACGCTGCTTCAGGCCATTGCGCGGGTCAATCGGCTCCATGAGGGTAAGGAGTTCGGTTTTATCGTCGACTATGCAAGCGTCCTCGGTGAACTGGACAAAGCGCTCACCATGTACAGCGCATTTGAAGGCTTCGATGAATCCGACCTTGTCGGCACCCTGACATCCATCAACAGTGAAGTGGAAAAACTGCCGGGCCGGTATTCCGATCTCTGGGATCTCTTCAAAACGGTGAAGCATTCCTACGATGAAGAGGCATATGAAGTGCTGCTTGCCGATGACGAGCTCCGGGAAGAGTTTTACAGTCGCCTTTCAGAGTTCGGGAAAACCCTTGCCATCGCTCTCTCTTCCGAGAAATTCCTGACCGAAACCGATGAAAAAACGTTGATCAGATACAAGGCGGACCTCCGGAAGTTCCAGGCACTCAAGGCGTCTGTCAAGCTCCGGTATGCAGAAGCCATTGATTACCGGGATTACGAGCCAAAAATCAAAAAGCTGTTGGATACACACATTCAAGCCAACGAAGTTGTTCAACTGAATGAGCCGGTCAATATCTTTGACGACAAAATGTTCAATCAGGTCAAGGAGGAGCAAGGCGTCTACCAGACCAAGAAAACAACGGCTTCAAAGGCTGATACGATTGCGCACGCCACGAAGAAGGTCATCACCGAAAAGATGGATGAAGACCCTGCGTTTTACGAGAAGTTCTCAAAACTGATCCAGCAGGCGATTGAAGATTTCAGGGCCAAGCGAATATCCGACCTGGATTACCTGAACAAAGTTGTGGATATCCGCAACAAGGTCGTCGGCAAGGTGCATGATGACATACCGGATACAGTATCCGGCAATGAAGACGCCATGGCCTATTTCGGCGTACTTAAGCCATTCCTTGAAAAACACGAATTAGGTGAAGAAGACCTTGAATCCGCTGCGGCAAATACGGCAATTGCTATTCATGGCATTTTGGAAAAACACAAGAAGGTTCACTTCTGGGATGATGAAGACGCTCAGAAACAGGCGGTTAATGAGATTGACGATTACCTCTATGATGAACTCAAGACGGCAAGAGGGATCGAGCTGTCGCTTGATCAGATGGATGACATCATCGAGAAGGTGTTGCAGGTGGCAAAGCACAGGAGTTACAAATAATGGAGGCGTTAATCTATGACAACCAACTCTCGGTTGTTTACGGGCGGAAGACCATCGATTTCAGTTTATTGTACTGTGACAGAAAGACGATGGAAATTGCCGTGCTTCCTGACAGCACGGTTATTGTCAAAGCGCCCGTACAGTCCGATATCGCGTTGATAGAAAAGAAAATAATAAAGCGAGCTCGTTGGATTATCAGGCAACTGAATTATTTTAAACAGTTTACCCCAAAGACGCCTGATCGCTGTTATGTGAACGGAGAAACCCACCTGTATCTTGGAAAGCAATACCGCTTGAGGTTAGAAGAAGGACCGGAAAACTCCGTTAAATTATCTCGCGGCTTTTTTCATATCACTTGCCGGAGCGAACCGACTCCAACTGCTGCCAAGATACTTTTAAATCAATGGTATTTGGAAAAGGCACAGGTTCAATTTGTCGAAAGCATGGATCGCTGTTGGCAGAAATTCAAATGTCTGGGTATTGATCAGCCGAGACTATCCATTATGCGAATGCAAAAAAGATGGGGCAGCCTTTCAGACAAGGGCACAGTAACCCTCAATACCGACCTGATCAGAGCGCCTAAAGAGTGTATTGACTATGTTGTTACGCATGAGCTGTGTCACCTGAAATATCATGATCATAGCCCAGAATTTTATAAGCTTCTCGACTCTGTCATCCCGGGCTGGGAAAAGATAAAACACAAATTAGAACTCAGCATGGTTTAGGAGAATTTGGGAATGAGCGAACGATTTTATCTGCTGAAAATACAGCTGCTTGACATCGATCCATCAATCTGGCGGCGTATTGTAGTGCCCGCCAGCATCACGCTGGACCGGTTGCACGACGTCATCCAGATTGTCATGGGTTGGACCGACAGCCATCTCCACGAGTTCACCATCGGGAACAAACGATACACCGAATATCCGGAATCAGAGGAAGACGGGCTGGCATGCGGCAGGTATCGTCTCGGGGATCTGATCAAGCAGAAAGGGCGCACTTTCCGCTATCTGTATGATTTCGGAGACGGCTGGGAGCATGTACTTGTTCTTGAAGAAAGCCGCTATTTCAATCCTGAACTGAGAACTGAACTGGCCTGCCTTGATGGTCAGCGAGCCTGCCCACCAGAAGATGTGGGTGGCGTGCCTGGTTACTTTGAATTCTTAAATGCGCTGAAAGACCCGAATCACGAGGAACACGAAAGCTATACGGAATGGTCCGGGGGCAACTTTGACAGTGAGCGATTTGATTCCGAATCGATCAACTGGGAGCTGATGAAATACCTCCGCTGGTCTCGGGACAGGTATCAACGCTGGGGAGGGGTCGAATGAAAAAAAATAAGGATAAAGAAATACAGAAGGCTCATAAAAAAGAGACGGCCATTGTTCGCTCCTCGGCAGCCGAATATCTGACCTTTGTCGCGGCCGGGGGAGGATCGGAAGCCAGCGTGGAAATGCGCTACGAGGACGAAAACATCTGGCTGACCCAGAAGATGATGGCGACCCTCTACGATGTCTCGGTGCCCGCCATCAACCAGCACCTGAAACGCATTTTTGCAGACAACGAACTGACGAGGGAGGCAACTGTTAAGCAATACTTAATAGTTCAAACCGAGGGCAGCCGGGAAGTTCGGCGCGAGGTTGAACACTCCAACCTCCAGGCTATCATCGCCGTCGGTTTCAAGATCGAAAACGAGCGGGCTGTGCAGTTTCGCAAATGGGCCAACCAGATCGTTAAGGACTACACCATCCAGGGCTGGACCATGGATGTGGAACGCCTCAAACGCGGCGGTAACCTGACCGATGAGTTCTTTGAGCGCCAACTGGAAAAGATCCGGGAGATCCGGCTTTCCGAGCGCAAGTTCTACCAGAAGATCACCGACATCTACGCCACCGCGCTCGATTACGACCCGACCGCCACGGCCACCAAGCGGTTTTTCGCCGCCGTGCAGAATAAGATGCACTACGCCATCCACGGTCAGACGGCGGCGGAGGTGATTGTCGACCGCGCCGATCATCGGAAGGAAAACATGGGCCTGACCCATTGGGAAGGTGCGCCCCACGGGAAAATCCATCGATACGATGTCGCCATCGCCAAGAACTATCTTTCCGAGTTCGAGCTGGCCCAGATGCAGCGCATCGTCTCCGCCTACCTCGATATGGCCGAGCTTCAGGCCATGCGCAAAATCCCCATGACCATGGAAGACTGGGAAAAACGGTTGGCGGGCTTCCTGAAACTCTGGGACCGGGAGATTCTGCAGGACGCGGGAAAGGTATCGGCAGAGCTGGCCAAAACCCATGCCGAAAGCGAATACGAAAAATACCGCATCGTGCAGGACCGGTTGTTTGAAAGCGATTTCGACCGCATGGTGAAGCAGATCGAATCCACCGGAGAGGACAAACCGGAGGAAGAATAAGGCGGCCACTTGGGGGCTGACTTGAGGGGTAACTTGGGGGGTGAAACTTGCGACAAACTCGCGACACGGCTTGCGACATGCCCTGGCTCAGCGATCAAATACCGACCAAGTAACCGACCAAGTAGGTTCGCGGCTCCATCTCCAGCAGAAACCGCCAGACCGGTATCACCTGGATGGTGCCGAAGCCCACGGGAATGGTTTCATCGGTGCGCCAGGTGACGATGATCCCCTCCGCCACCGCCAGCTCGACCATGGCTTCGGAGAGGGAGCGCACTTCGCTTTGCTTGACGCGGGGATCGGCCAGCGAGGCGCAGACCTGGACCAGCAGTATGGTTCGTTCATCATTTGGGGCTGTCGGCAGCAGCGCGACAAGGTCCACCTCCCGACCTGTCTTGGTCCTGTAGTAGAAGACCTCCGGCGTCACCCGGTACAGCGCGGTGAACACCAGATTCTCCAGCAGGCTGTCGCGGTTGCTGAGGATGCCGGAGCTGACCGAGGCCGCCAGCGCGTGATCGATGCAATAGACCTTGCGGGGATTGACGCTGATCCGGGTCGGTGAGCTGGAAAAGATGTTCACGCTGAACAGCAGCCCGGTATCCTCGAACACGACGAGCCAA
>OBJA01001769.1_pt1 | contig 13934 bp, 14 predicted proteins | sample 1519751 | NCBI WGS metagenome assembly OBJA01 (sample SAMEA3881238, study PRJEB22517) | soil metagenome | biome: lake sediment; feature: soda lake sediment; material: sediment, water from around vicinity | place: India | collected 2013-12-23 | depth 3 m | reverse complement strand
GGCGGGCCGGGTGCTCCGGGCGGTTCCGGCGGCTACGGTGATCCGGGTACTCCGGGAGGCTACGGCGGTCCACCGGGGCAAGGCGGCGGGCCGGGCGGCTTCAGCGGCTCCGGGCCCACGCCGATCCGCGAGCAGATGTTCCAGGCCATGCAGCACCTGCTGAGCGCGCACTGGGATACTGCAGAGGGCGGTAGCGGTGACGGTGGTGGCGGCGGCGGAGTCTACGCCGATCAGGCGCACTTGCCGGTCACGCCAGTGCTGATCGATACCCTGTCCGCCCTGCAGCGGGACGAGACGCTGATCGAGCGCACCGGCGAGCTCATCCGCGGCGGCCTGCGCCACTACGTGCACGGGCGTTTCGGCGGCATGCCCCGCGATGAAGAGGACCCGGGCATCACCCGCCTCGATGACGAGACCATCGACGTCATCAGCATGATCTTCGACTACATCCTCGACGACCGTGCGCTGCCGGATTTCATGAAGGCGATGATCGGGCGCCTGCAGATCCCGGTGCTCAAGGTCGCGCTCATCGACCGCGAGTTCTTCAGCAAGAAGTCTCCCCCCGCGCGTCAGCTCCTCAACGAGCTGGCGCAGGCCGGCGCCGGCTGGCAGGACGAGGACGACGCCTCCAAGGACCGTCTCTACGCGACCATGGAGTCGATCGTCCGCCGGATCCTGAACGAATTCGAGGATGACATCTCGATCTTCGAGACCCTCCTGGAGGAATTCCGCTCCTTCCAGGAGGAAGAGGCGCGGAGCTTCAGCGTCGCGCAAGAGGAGCTGCAGGAGGCGGCGCGGCAGGCCGAGCGGGAGGAGCAGATCCGGACGAGGGTCATCGCCGAGCTCGGCTCGCGTCTGCAGGGACACGAGCTGCCTGACGACATCCGCGAGCTCCTGCTCGTGTCGTGGCGCAGATATCTCACCGAGCTGATGATGGCGGAGGAGACCGAGCGCGCGGAGCGCGCCCTGACGCTGGTCGAAGACCTGGTCTGGAGCCTGACGCCGAAGTGCACGGCCGAGGACCGCAGGCGGCTGACGAGCCTGCTGCCGTCCATGATCGAGATCCTGGAGCGCGGCCTGACCTACATAGATCACCCCCGTACGGAGATCGAAAGCCTGATCGAGGCGCTCGAAGGCTATCACTTCAACAGCCTGAAGCAGGGCCATCGTGCGGAGCGCGAGGCGGCCGCACAGGCGCAGGCCGAGCCGCTTCCCCCGACGCCGGTGCCGCCGACCGAGGAGGATATCGACAACGCCGTGGCGGACCTGAGCAAGGACCTCGACGAGCTTTCCGAGTTCGACCTGGAGCGCATGGCTAGCTTCGACGACATCATCGAGATGCGTTCGACGGAGGGCGACGGGGCGTTCGAAAGGATGATCGCCGAGATGGGCCTGGACGAGCCCGAGCGCGACGACGGTCCGCGCATAGAGGACGAATTCACCGAGCTGGTGCGCGGCCTGGCGGTCGGCACCTGGGTCGAGCTGCGCGACTTCGACGGCAGCGCCATGCGCGTGCGCATCGCGTGGAAGGGCGACGAGCGGACCGCCTTCTCCTTCGTCAACCGCCAGTACAAGGTGGTCGCCGAGCGTCCCCTGTACGTGCTCGCCGACGAGTTCCGCAAGGGCGCCGCCGCGGTGGTCGAGAACGTGGCGCTGTTCGACCGCGCCATCGACGGCGTCATCTCCGGCATCATGAAACTGGCGAAGTCCTCGGCCCCTTGAGCCGCCGCCGTTCCAAGCTCTACCTGCTGGACGGCGGTCATCCCTTCAAGTCGGCCGTGCCCGACGGGTACGTCGACTATCCCGTACGCCGCCGCGCCGGCGGCCGTGTGCTGCTGTTCAACTTCGCCCTCGCGCGCGAGATGGGACTGTTGCCGCGCGATCACCCCGACGCCCTCGATCGCGCCCTGTGCAACGAGATCCTCGACTGCTTCGGCCTGGAGATCGTCAACGAGTACGAACAGCGGCGCGATCCCGCCGCGGTCGAACGCGCTGGTCCGCGGCGCTACATGGCGACGCGCTACCTGCAGCTCCAGCATCCCGGCCGCCAGGGGCGGACCTCGGGCGACGGCCGCAGCATCTGGAATGGAGTGATGAGAGGGGGAGCCGGCGCCTGGGACGTCTCCAGCTGCGGCACCGGGGCGACCCGCCTGAGTCCGGCGACCGCGCTGCATGGCCGCTTCTTTCGCACCGGCGATCCGTCCGTCTCCTATGGCTGCGGCAAGGCGGAGACCTGGGATGCGCTCTGCGCGGCGCTGATGAGCGAGATCCTGCATCACAACGGCGTACGCACCGAGCGCACCCTCGCCATCATCGACTACGGCGACGGCAGTTGCGTGGGAGTGCGCGCCTATCCCAACCTGATGCGTCCCGCGCACCTGTTCCACTGGCTCAAGCAGAACGACCATGCGCGCCTCAAGGCGGCCGTGGACTATTACATCGAGCGTGAGACCGGAGACGGTCGCTGGCCGCGCCGGAAGGACGGGCACGGTCGCTACCGTTACCTGCTCGAACGCATCACGGAAGACTTCGCCCGCACGGCCGCCCGGTTCGAGAGCGAATACATCTTCTGCTGGATGGACTGGGACGGGGACAACATCCTGCTCGACGGCGCCATCATCGACTACGGCTCGGTCCGGCAGTTCGGCCTCTTTCATCACGAATACCGCTACGACGACGTCGACCGCATGTCGACCACCATCACCGAGCAGCGTCTCAAGGCGCGCTACATCGTGCAGACGATGGCGCAGCTGGTGGACTTCCTGATCACCAGCCGCAGGAAGAGCATCAAGAGCTTCCGCAAGTCTCCCGCGCTCGCGCGCTTCGACCGGCTGTTCGCGCAGTGGAAGGAGCGCCTGCTCATCGAGCGGATGGGCTACGACCCCGACATGCTCGATGTCCTGACGCGGGATCGAGCCTTCATGCAGCGTCTGCGGGCGTTCGCGCGGATCTACGCGATTTTCGAGCGCGCCAAATCATCGCGCGGACCCTACAAGGTCTCGGACGGCATCACCTGGGACGCGGTATTCTGCATGCGCGACATCCTGCGCGAGCTGCCGCGGCGCTATCTGGACGGCGAATCGCGCGTGCCCGCGGAGGAATTCCTGGAGCTGATGCGCTCGAGCTACGCCAGCGAGGACGACGTTCGTCCATCGCGCCGGCGCAACACGCGCATCCGACGTTTCCAGGACGACTACATCGCCATGATCGAGCGTGCCGCTATCATCCGCGATTGCAGCGCTTCGGCCATGCTGCGCGAAGTGGAGCGGCGCTCGTCCGTGCTGAATCGCTACGAACGCATCACCGGCGACGGCGTGCTGCTCGCGGCGAAGAAATGGATCGCCAGCCATAATGCAATGAATCACAAGGAGTTGTACACGGTATTTCGCGACTTCGTCGCGGATCAGTCGCTGCGACCGCCGCCGGCATCGGGGGCGAGGCGGATGGCGCCCCGTTTCCGCTGTTCCGGCGGCCTGCACGGTTCGATGCTGCAGGCGATCAGAGAGCATCGCGAAGGCCTCTAGCGCGGCGCCGCGCGACCACCGTTCTTACCTTATCCACATTGTCCGGAATAGCTGCGCGGCTGCCCGCCAATTGTAGAGGCTGGCGGAAAGTGGTAAGGTGTGCGCATTTTCGGATGCGGCGAAAGTCCAGCGAGCAAGGCACAATAATGCCGGACCCGCGCGTCTGCCTTCTTTCCGCGCAGTACCCTTTCAAGGAGACAGGATAATGGGGGATAACAAAGAAGTCCTCGTGGTGGCCTCTAAGATCAAGGCCTACATCCGTTCCAAGTCCGACGTCAACGTCTCGGCCGGCGTCTTCGACGTGCTGTCCGACCGCATCCGCGAGATGTGCGACCGTGCGGTCGAGAACGCCATCAGGGACGGGCGCAAGACGGTCAAGGACCGCGACATCGCATAGTGTCCGATGCATGCCGGGAGCGGATGACCACGATCGGGCATCCGCTCCCGGCGCCGGCGCCGCGGCGCTGGCGCCGACACCGCGGACGACGCGGCAAATCATCTTAGGCGGCCTCCGGTGTTCTCAAGAAAAAACAGCTATTCCAAGGAAGATCTGATCGAGTGCGGTCATGGCCGCCTGTTCGGTCCCGGCAATGCGCAGCTGCCCTTGCCGCCGATGCTGATGTTCGACCGGATCGTCTCCATCGACGAGAGCGGCGGCGAGCACGGCAAAGGCTCCGTGGTGGCCGAGCTCGACATCGATCCGGATCTGTGGTTCTTCCGCTGCCATTTCGAGGGGGACCCGGTCATGCCCGGCTGCCTCGGTCTCGATGCGATGTGGCAGCTGATCGGTTTTTTCCTCGGCTGGTATGGCGGCCAGGGCCGGGGCCGCGCGCTCGGCGCGGGAGATATCAAGTTTTCCGGACAGGTGACACCCGATCGCCGGCTGGTGACCTACCACATCGACTTCAAGCGGGTGATCACCCGCAAGCTGGTCATGGGCATCGCCGACGCCTCGCTCGACTGCGACGGCGAGGTCATCTACACGGCCAAGGATCTGCGCGTGGGCCTGTTCGGTGCGGGAGTCAGCGGCGAGGGGTGAGAGAGTCATGCGGCGCGTAGTCATTACGGGTCTGGGGATCGTTTCCAATATCGGTAACAACGCACGCGAGGTGGACGCCTCCCTGCGCGCGGGCCGCTCCGGCCTGCGCTACAGCGAGCAGTACGCCGAGCTCGGGCTGCGCTCGCGCGTGCACGGCCCCATCGCCCTGGATCCCGCGGAGCACATCGACCGCCGCCTGATGCGGTTCATGGGAGATGCCGCCGCCTTCTGCTATCTCTCCGCCGTGCAAGCGATAGAGGATGCCGGTCTGACGCCGGAGCAGGTCTCCAATCCGCGCACCGGCGTCGTCCTCGGCTCCGGCGGCGCCTCCAACCGCAACTTCCTCCAGGCCGCCGACGCCCTGCGCAGCCGCGGCATCCGCGGCGTCGGGCCGTACATGGTGACGCGCACCATGGGCAGCACGACCTCGGCCAATGTCGCCACCGCGCTCAGGATCAAGGGCGTCAACTACTCCATCAGCTCCGCCTGCTCGACCAGCGCCCATTGCATCGGTCACGCCAGCGAGCTGATCCAGCTCGGCAAGCAGGACATCGTCCTGGCGGGAGGCGGCGAGGAGGTCGACTGGACCATGGCCATGCTGTTCGACGGCATGGGCGCGCTGTCTTCGAAGTACAACGACACGCCGGAGCGCGCCTCGCGTCCCTATGATGCGAATCGCGACGGCTTCGTCATCTCCGGCGGTGCGGGCTGCCTGGTGGTGGAGGAGCTGGAGCATGCCAGGGCCCGCGGCGCGCGCATCTATGCCGAGCTCACCGGCTACGGCGCGAGCTCCGACGGCGCGGACATGGTGGCCCCTTCGGGCGAGGGCGCCGTGCGCTGCATGCGCCAGGCGCTCGCCACCGTCGAGGGCCCGATCGACTACATCAACGCCCACGGCACCGGCACGCAGGCGGGCGACATCAAAGAGCTCGACGCCGTGCGCGAGGTGTTCGGCGAGCGTATCCCGCCGATCTCCTCCACCAAGTCGCTCACCGGCCACGCGCTGGGTGCGGCGGGCGTGAACGAGGCGGTGTACAGCCTGCTGATGATGCAGGGCGGGTACATCGCCGCCTCCGCCAACGTGGAGGAGCGCGATCCGGCGGCCGAGGGCGTGCCCCTGGTCACCAGCTTGCGCGAGACGCCGCTGCGCCAGGTCATGAGCAACAGCTTCGGCTTCGGCGGGACCAACGCTACGCTGATCTTCAGCAGGCTCGACTGACGGCGATCCCGGCGCCGTCGGAGGGGAGCGGCTGAGGCGAATGCTTCTTTCACCGCGAGCGCCCGCCGATGAAGAAGATCTATTCCGCGGCCGACCTTCCACAGGCGTACCTCGTCTCCCACCTGCTCGACCGCGCCGGCATCGCGCACCACGTCTTCAACGCGAACCTGCAGGGCGGCGTCGGCGAGATACCGTTCACCCATACCTGGCCCGAGATCTGGATCGTGGACGAGGCCGACGCCGAGCGGGCGACGGGCATCGTCCGGGCGTACGAGCAGGGCCCGGCGCCTGGCGAGCTCTCCCGGTGCCCGGCCTGCGGCGAGGAGAACCCGGCGGGATTCGAGATCTGCTGGCGTTGCGGGACCGCTCTGCAGGCCGATTGAGCCCGCTCTGTCGAGCTTCCATCCGTTCTTCTATATCATTAGGACTCCCATGGCCGAGCCACGGGAAGACCGGTCCGTCCGGACACGGTCCCGCGCCGCAACGTTCGGCCGCGAGGTATAAGCAGAAGAGGGCATGCGCATGGCTCTAGGGGGGCAAAGGGGACGAGGGGATCCGCCCGCGACTTGGCGCCGTACGGCCGGAGCCGTGCTGATCGCGGTATTCGCCGCGGGCTGCGGCGCCAAGGGCGGCGCCGATGCGCTGGCGACCGTACCGCCGCCGGCGGACGGCGGGGCGGCAGCCGTAGAGACTGAGAGTGCACCCGCATCATCGGCGCCGGACGCGCCCGCGGGCGGATCGGACCTGGTGCTCGCCGCGCGCTTCGGCCAGGAGTCCACCGTGCGCCTGCTGCTCGATCGCGGCGTCGACGTGAATTCGCGCGACGCCCTCGGCAGGACCGCCCTGATCACCGCCGCCGCGGAGCCCGGATCGGGCGTGATGCGCCTGCTGCTGGAGCGAGGGGCCGATCTCGCGCTGCGCGACCGCGACGGCATCGATGCGCTCATGGCCGCGGTGATGAAAGGCCGCATGCAGAACGTGCGCCTCCTGCTCGATGCCGGCGCGGCGCTCGATGCCCGCAGCCCCGCTGGCGAAACCGCCCTGATGGCCGCGATCCGCGCCGGTCAGTCCGAGATGGTGGATTTCCTGCTGAGCCGCGGCGCCGATCCCAACGTTTACACCCAGGATGAAATCAACGCCCACGCCGCGTATACGCCGCTCATGTACGCGGCACGCTATGGACGAGGCCAGGAAGGGCTGCACATGCTGCGGCAACTGATGCGCCGGGGCGCCACTCCCGGGATCCACCGCCCCAACGGCGAGACCGCGCTCACCCTCGCGCAGCGCAACGGCCAGCAGGAGATGGTCCGCGACCTGCGCTCGCTCGGCGTGCGCGACGAGAGTCCGTATGCCGGCCTGAGCGCGGGCGACGCACTGCTGCAGGCGATCCGCCTGGACGATTTCGCCAAGGTCCAGGAATTGCTCAAGGGAGGCGCGAATGCGAACTATCGCAACCTCGTCACCGGCGTCACCCCGGTGGCGAGCGCCGCCTACCACGGACGGCGCGCGGTCCTCGAACTGCTGATCCGCCACGGCGCCAGCGTGGACGACGTGCCCTGGGGCCTGCGCGAGGAGCGCATCGCCGTATCGAGCGTGCCGCTGGCGCAGCGCGATCTGATGCGGGCGATGGCGCGCGGCGATACCGCGCTGATCAGCGCCGTGCGGCGCAGCGACCTGCCTATGGTCGAACTGCTCCTGGATGCCGGCGCCGGTGTGATGGTGCCCAACCGCGAGGGAGAGACGCCGGGGCTGCTGGCGGCGCGTGCCGGCGAGGCGCGGATCGTGGGCCTGCTGCTGCGCCACGGACTCGATCCGGACGCCAAGTCCTTCCCGATGCGCGTCAGCTATCTCCTGACCCGCCTGGCGCAAGGGGAAGAACTGCCGCCGCTGCTGATCGAGGCCGCGCGCCACGGCCACGGCGAGGTCGTCGCGACGCTGCTGCGCGCCGGCGCCTCGGCGGGCATCCGCGATCAGGATGGCCGGACCGCACTTCACCGCGCGGCGGCGGACGGGCACGCGGACATCGTCCGGCAGCTGCTCAAGCACGAGGCCGGGGTGGATGTCCGCGACCGCGCCGGGACCACCGCGCTGATGGCCGCGGCCCGAGGCGGCCATGCTGCCGTCGTGCGGATGCTCCTCGCCGCTGGAGCGGGCATGAATTTCGTCGACGAAGCGGTCGCGCAGGGGAACGGCAGCGCGCAGGGCATGAGCGCGCTGATCTACGCCGTGGACGGCGGGCATACCGAGGTGATCCGCCTGCTGCTGCAGCACGGCGCCCAGGCGAACCTGCGCAGCAGCCGCGGCGAGAACGCGCTGGAGCTGGCGCGGCGCACGGGCAACGAAGAGGCGGTGGCGCTGCTCTCCGGGCGCATCGACTGAGCGCCGCCGCGCCTCAGCGCGCGCCGCTGATGCAGATGGTCTCGTTCCACATGCGCACGCGGCCGTCGGGGAGGGCGTAGCGCCGGGCCGCGTCCTGGACCGCCTGCCAGATCTCTGCGCGGCGCTCCGCGGGCTGTTCCTCCACCAGTGCGACGACGGGCGCCGACAGGTCGCGCGTCAGTTCCATGTAGGCCTGCGCGGACGGGGCCTCGAAGGCTACCGGCATGTATTCGGCGTGGACCTCGCGCAGACCCGCGGCGACGAAGGCCCGCCGCAGCGATTCGCTGTCCGCCAGACTGAACGGCCCCGGCGCGTTGGGAGGAGGAGGCGGTGCGCCTATGAGTCCGTTGACCACGCTTATGGCGGTGCTGATGGAAGGCACGCGCTCAGGCCGCGACCAGACCGCGGCGGCGAAGCGGCGGCCCGGGCGCAGCAGGTGCACGACACGCCGCAGGGCCGCGGGAAGGTCCGGGAAGAACATCAGGCCCCAGCGGCACAGGATGGCGTCGAACTCGCCGTCCAGCCCTTCCGCGGCCTCGCCGTCCCCGCAGACGAAACGCACGTTGCCCAGCCCCAGCGCCTGCGCCCGGCGGGCGGCTATGCCGAGCATGGCGGGCGCCTGATCCAGAGCCACCACCTCGCCTCCCGGGCCGACCCGCCGCGCCGCGGTCAGGGCTGGCTCTCCCACGCCGCAGGCCAGGTCGAGCACCCGAAAGCCTGGGCGTACGCCGGCCATCTCCAGCAATCGGTCGGTTACCGCTGCGGTGCCCGCTTCGAGCGTCTCGCGCCACTTCTCCCAGCCCGCCGCCACTGCGTTCCAGTCGCGCTGCTGTTTCGATTTGATGGCGTTAGGATCGCTGCTTTCGTTCATATGATCGACTCAAGCTTTTTCCCACCATGACGATGACTTCCATAGGCGGCTTTCCTTCCCGAAGCGTAAAGGGTTTTGCGCCGCTCCGCCATTCAGGGAAATATGATAATGATTCCTCACCGAAATAATCTGGAGCAGGCGATTCGGGTACGTCCCCAGGATCTGGTCAAAGGATCGATCCGCCTGCTGAGCCCGCCAGAGATCTTCCTGAAGGTGAGCAGGATGGTGGAGGATCCGAAATGCTCGGGCGCCGCGCTGGCGCAGACCATCGCCCGCGATCCGGTGCTCACCGCGCAGTTGCTGCGGGTCGCCAACAGCCCGTTCTACGGCTTTCCCTCGCGCATCGGCACCATCGAGCGCGCCGTCACGGTCATCGGCACGCGCGCCCTGCGCGACCTGGTGCTGGCCGCTTCGGCGGTGGGCATCTTCACGAAGATGCCGCTCGTCGATATGCGTCCCTTTTGGCATCACAGCCTGCTCTCCGGTCTGGCCTCGCGCCTGCTCGGCCTGCGCTGCGGCGTGCCTGAGCCGGAGGCGCTGTTCGTCGCCGGCCTGCTGCACGACGTCGGCCAGCTGATCATCCTCGCTAAGCTGCCGGAGATGGGGCGGGAGACGCGCATCCGCGCGCGGGACTGCAGGCTGCCGCTGCATACGCTGGAGCGGGCGGTGTTCGGCTTCGATCACGCGGAGGTCGGCGGAGAGCTGCTGCGCCAGTGGCACCTGCCGCAGGCGGTGTGGGAGCCGGTGAGCTGCCATCACCGTCCCGTCGCCGCTGCCCGCGAGCCGCTCGCGGCGGCCATAATCCACCTCGCGGATATCCTTGCGCACGACCTGCCCGATGCCGCGACTCCAGAGGCGATCGGACTGCTGCTCGCCGCGATCGTAGACCAGGTGGCGGCGCCCGTGCTCGAGGTCCTCCAGATCGATGCCGAGACGCTGACCGCGCTGCGGCTAGAACTCCTGCATCAGGTGGATTCCCTGGAAGAGATCCTGCTGAACGCGGCCTGAGTCCGACCCCGCAATCGGACGGCTTCCGTCCGCTTTCCGAGACTGTCTCCCGTTCCATGCGCTCCGGCGCGGACCTAGACTGCCACTTCCGTCGCGTGGACGGCGGCGATCCGGCCTCGGCCACGGAAGGCGCCGGTCAGGGACGACCTCGGGGCAATCGAACTTCCGCCGCCTCCACGCGATGGAACCGGAAAAGGAGTGACAGAGATCCGTGTTGCTCCGGCATTTCCCTCGTCCCACCGGGCCTCTTCCGCGCCTGTGCTCGCCTGGTCGGAGGAGGGCGGCCGGGGGGGGGGGGGGATTTGCCGACAGCTTCGCCGATTAGCCCAGCGCGGCGGGACAAGTGCTAAGCTCATGGATACCTGCCGCATCGGAGCGGCAGGCGCCGCCCGGCGGGCCGGCCGGGTCCTATCAGGAGGCAGTCATGAGCGACCATGTCTACAAAACGATCGAACTGACCGGTTCGTCTCCGGACGGTGTGGAGCCCGCCATCCAGAGGGCGCTGGAACGCGCCTCCAAGACGCTGCGCAATATGCGCTGGTTCGAGGTGACGAGCATCCGCGGCCATCTCGATGGCGGTAAGGTGTCGCACTACCAGGTGACGATGAAGGTCGGTTTCACGCTTGAAGAATGAAGGTGCGTCCGCGGCCGGCTCCGCGGCGGCGCGCTGGGAGCATTTCGCCCACGACGCCGATATCGGCGTTCACGGCATCGGCCCAACGCCGGCGCAGGCCTTCGAACAGGCTGCCCTGGCCCTGACCGCCGTCGCCACCGACCCGGCGCGTGTCGCTGACACGGACCTGGTGGAACTGGAATGCGCCGCGCCCGATGCGGAGATGATGCTGGTGGACTGGCTCAATGCCCTGATCTACGAAGCGGCGACGCGCCGCATGGTCTTCGGTCGCTACGAAGTGGAGATCGCCGGCGGCCGCCTGCGCGGGCGCGCCTGGGGAGAGCGGGTGGACGTCGAGCGCCACCGGCCGGCGGTCGAGGTCAAGGGCGCCACCTACACGGCACTGAGCGTGCGGGCGGACGCCGACGGCGTCTGGCACGCGCGCTGCGTGGTGGACGTCTAGCGCCGGATTGAGAGAGGTACGCCCATATGGACATGAGCCGCCTGATCAGGCGCAGCGACTACGCCTGGGAGATCCCGCGCCGGGGGCCGATGCGCGTCCCGGCGATCATCTACGCCGACGAGGCCCTGCTCCGGGCGATGGATGACAAGGTGGCCGAGCAGGCCGCCAACGTGGCCGCCCTGCCGGGCATCGTCGGCGCCTGCTGCGTCATGCCGGACGCGCACTGGGGCTACGGCTTCCCCATCGGCGGCGTGGCCGCCTTCGATCCGGCCGAAGGCGTGGTCTCGGCGGGCGGTGTCGGTTTCGACATCTCCTGCGGGGTGCGGGCTCTGCATACCGGCCTCGGACGCGCCGAGATCGCACGACGGGCCGAAGCGCTGGCCCAGGCCTTGTACGAGACCGTGCCCGCCGGCGTGGGCAGTACGGGCCGCCTCCATCTCGACTTGGAGGCCATGGACGAGATGCTGGTCGGCGGTGCGTGCTGGGCGGTGGAACGCGGCTACGGCACCGTCGAGGACCTGGACCGCATCGAGGAGCGCGGCTGCGTCGCCGGCGCGGACCACACCGTGGTCTCCGAGCGCGCCAAGAAGCGTCAGCAGGACGAGATGGGTACGCTGGGCTCGGGCAATCACTACCTGGAAGTGCAGTACGTCGACGAGGTCTACGATGCGGCGCTGGCCCGGGCCTACGGGCTGGCCCTGGACGACACCCTGGTCTCCATCCATTGCGGTTCGCGCGGCCTGGGACACCAGATCGGTACGGAGTACCTGCGCGAGATGGCGCTCGCCGCCGCGCAGCTGGGCATCACGCTGCCGGACCGCGAGCTCGCCTGCGCGCCCCTGTCTTCGCCGGTGGGCAGGGCCTATCTCGGCGCCATGCGCGCGGGCATCAACTGCGCGCTGGCCAACCGCCAGATCGTCACCCACCGCGCGCGCGAGGCCTTCGCGGAGGTGTTTCCCGAAGCCTCGCTGTCCCTCCTCTACGATGTCTCGCACAACACCTGCAAGCTCGAAGAGCATGAAGTGGACGGACGCCGGCGCCCGCTGTACGTCCATCGCAAAGGCGCGACCCGGGCCTTTGGTCCGGGACATCCCGACCTGCCGCCGGCGCTGGAAGCCGCGGGCCAGCCGGTGCTCATCGGCGGCTCCATGGGTACGGCCTCCTACGTGCTGGCCGGCTGCGAAGGCGGGGAAAGGCTGTCCTTCGGCTCCGCCTGCCACGGCGCCGGGCGCGCGATGAGCCGGCATGCGGCCACGCGCCGCTGGAAGGGCGCGGCCGTCGTGCGCGAGCTCGCCGAGCGCGACATCATCGTGCGCAGCCCCAGCCTGCGCGGCGTGGCGGAGGAGGCGCCGGGCGCCTACAAGGACGTCGCGCAGGTGGTCGACGCGGCGGAAAGGGCGGGACTGGTGCGCAAGGTCGCCCGCCTGCGGCCCATGATCTGCGTCAAGGGCTGACCGTTCCCGCCGCCTCCGCGTAGAGGCGGTCCGTCTTCGCCGCCATGACGAAGTCGTTGCGGTGCAGGCCCTTGATCTTGTGCGACCACCAGGTGACCGTCACCTCGCCCCATGAGGTGAGCAGGTCCGGATGGTGTCCTTCTTCCTCGGCGATGGCGCCGACGCGGTTGGTGAAGTCCAGCGCGGTGACGAAGTTCCTGAACGCGAAGGTGCGTTCGAGCTGTTTCACGCCCTCGCGCTCGACGATGCGCCAGTCGGGGACCTCGCGCCCGTAGCGCGCCATCTCCTCCTCGGTCGCCTGCGGCGCGCCCGCGCGGCAGGCCTCGCAGTGGTATTCGGCCAATGTGCTCATCCTCGGTCTCCTGGATCGGTTGGGGAGTCGGATTGCCCGTGCGGCGTCCTGCCGACGAGCGGGACGAAGGCGACTGCGATCACGCTCCTGCGCTGGACCTGTCCGTGTTCGTTCTTGGAAAGCAGCAGCAGCTCCTGCGGTCCGTACTGCGGGCCGCTGGGGATCACCAGCTTGCCGCCGGGCTTGAGTTGTTCGATCAGCGCCGGCGGGATCACGGGCGCCGCGGCGGTGACTATGATGCCGTCATAGGGCGCGTGCTCCGGCCAGCCCTGGTTGCCGTCGCCCGTGAGCAGTTCCACGTTGGTATAGCCGAGCGCGCGCAGCGCGGCGGCCGCGGTCCGCGCGAGCTCCGGCACCGTCTCCACGCTGTAGACGCGCTCGACGAGCCGCGACAGCACCGCCGCCTGGTAGCCCGAGCCGGTACCGATCTCCAGCACCGAGTGTCCGGGCTGCGGGTCGAGCAGCGCGGTCATCAGGGCGACCATGAAGGGCTGGGATATGGTCTGGCCGGCGCCGATCGGCAGCGGCCTGTTCTCGTAGGCCGCGGCGCTCAGTCCCGCCGGGACGAAGCGGTGACGCGGCACCGCGGACAGGGCGTGGGCGACGCGCTCCGGCAGCGCCGGGGCGGCGATAACTTTTCATCCACGGGTTTCTATCGCCGGGGCGGCTTCCCCGTAGCCGCGCATCGCGCGCAGCTCTTCCTCGATCTGCCGCACCATCGCGCGCCGTTCGCGCGCCCGGTCGTCGGGTTCCTCGTATTCCGGTGTCCCGGGATCAGTCATGTACGCGGATGGCCAGCACGTCGCAGGTGGCGTCATTGAGGACGCCGTTCGCGGTCGTGCCGAGCAGGCGGCGCAGGCCGTGGCGGCCGTGCGAGCCGATCACGATGAGATCGGCCCCGCGCTGCGCGGCGATCGAAACGATCTCCTGGCGCGGCGAGCCGAGCTGCACGATGCGCTCCACCTCCGCGCCGAGCCCGAAGCGGTCGGCGTAGCGCGCGAGCGAGCGGACG
>OBJA01001768.1_pt1 | contig 13935 bp, 8 predicted proteins | sample 1519751 | NCBI WGS metagenome assembly OBJA01 (sample SAMEA3881238, study PRJEB22517) | soil metagenome | biome: lake sediment; feature: soda lake sediment; material: sediment, water from around vicinity | place: India | collected 2013-12-23 | depth 3 m | reverse complement strand
AGCGCCAGTCATCCTTTGTAAGTGATGATACCAAGCGAATTGCCATTGTTGATACACAAACAACACCTTCACCTGTTGAAGTGACTATCAGGTACCAGTATGACAATCACCTGGGCTCAGCCTGCCTTGAACTGGATGGCAACGGGGCCATCATCTCCTATGAAGAGTACCACCCATTTGGTACCACCAGTTACCGCGCAGGGCGCAGTCAAACAGAAGCTGAACTTAAACGTTACAAGTACGTAGGCAAGGAACGTGACGAGGAAACGGGGCTTTATTATTATGGTGCACGGTATTATGCAGCCTGGATTTGCAGGTTTGTGAGTGTGGATCCTTTGAAAATTGAACGACAGTGGTGTACTCCATATAATTATTGTCAAAACAATCCCATCTATAGAATTGACACTACTGGGAGATTGGATGATGAATATGATTTAAATATTGAAACTGGGGAAACCAAAAAAGTTAGTGAAAAAGGAGGATCTGAAACCCAATATTTTAACATTAAAGACAGTACCGGAACTGTTATCTCTAATCTTTCAATACAGGGAAGTAATGTATCGGTCGAGTATAACTCGCTTACAATAGAGAATACTTTCAGTGCTAATTTAAATATTTATAATAGCAATAATCCGGAACAAGAAAGTCATCAATTCAACTTTACTAAATCCGAGAATGAATCATCTTTTTTATATTCCAATACACTAAATACAATTTCTCTAGGATTAAGTGCATTAAGTATAACGGCAAGTTCTATTGAAACTTTTGGGAATTTAAGTACAAAATCTAGTTTACTTAAAGAAGGAAAATTTTTAGCAACTTATAATAATGCATCAAAAGTATGGAGCTTAGGCTTTCAAGGTAATCAGCATGTTCCATCTTCTGTAGTATCAGCTCAAAAAACAAACTTTCTTAAAAATATTAAATATTTAAATGGCGCAAAAATAGGGGGATATTTATTTAGTTCATTAAGTTTAGCAATTTCAAGCTTGCAATTTGCTTATAGCAATGATCTAGGAGAGAAGCTTGAATATGGATTTGATGTAGGTATGGGGATTGTAGGCTTTGCAGGGCTACCAGGAGCAGTCACTTCAGGAATATACTTTGGAATGAAGCCCTTAGTGCGGCGAAATTCATTATATTTAAATGATGCAACATCAGGCTTTAGCGAGATTGGAATGGGGTTGCATAGTATAAACCTAATGCCTTCAAAATGAAAAAAAATTTTAAAAATCCATTTTACTATATCTTTTATCGAATTAGTGAAATTTATATTAAAACTGGAGTTGAGATTGATAGGCCTGATTTTGGTGGTAGTGCAGTTGTTTCTCTTTTTCAATTTTTTAACTTAACGTCCATATTATTCTTTTTCTTTTCTATAAAGATGACAATACTATTAGGTGTTATCTTAGTGATCTCGATTAATCTATCTAATTGGTTATTTTTTTATACATGGGAAGCTTTACAGATGTGCAAAAAAAATTGGAGTGAAGAGACAAGAAAGTCACGCATAATAAAAGGTTCTTTCATAGTTCTTTATTTGCTGATATCCATATATTTCTACGGAATAACGTTAAGTCGTTTTTAAAGTCGAGAACTTATAGACTTTGAAGCGATGTGAAACAACACCTTAACCATGCAAAAACTTTAGAATGCTCCTTCAACTCAGACAGTGTATAGATTAACATAAGGGATAGTATAAACAATTATCTCTAATGACAGATTGATAATTATATATTAAGCATTGAAGGCCTTTTCCATTGCAATGATTCTACTCCACTTATTACCGCTATGACGTTGAAGGTAACAGGGTACGAAAGGTTACCGTAAATAAATTTTCGGCAAAACCCTGTTTGAAAAAATATTAGGAAAACCAGGGGAAGGCTATAACCAAGATTATCCAAACAAAATTGACTATAATGAGGTGGTTTCTAAGAAAATGAATCATGATAAGTAAAATTGACTTGAAGATGTCAAGTAGAAAATTAATTTTCAATCTATTTATATTACTCTGTTCATGTCAAATAATTTCTCCTAAAATTAATAAAATAGCAAGAACCAATGAAATAGTTTATGAATTAGACAGTCTTCAGTATACTAAAATATTGAATAACTCGATTAATCTTGTAAAAAAGAACGTGAATAAAACTGAATTTGTATTCAATGACAGTTCAGATCATTTAGTGACTCAAATAAGATATGGCAGTTTTTTTGAAGAAAGCAGAAAACATTTGATAATTGCAGCAAAAAGTCAGGAATATATCTATTTCACAATACTCACGTTAATTGATACTACATTCCAGAAATTGCTGTCAGAAGACATTTGGCTCAATAATTTTATTGGGTTTTATATAACGGATATTAATGGTGATAAAGAGAATGATTTTATAAAGATTACAATGGCTTCATCAGGTTGTTGCCCTAGAGAGCAACACTCAGTTTATATCTACCAAAAAAGAAGTGGAGATTTCTATCACCCGCTTCCTTTCATGAATCCAGAGTTTTTACCTGATAAAAAGTTGATTGTAGGTTATGAATACGGTCAACCAATCGATATTCATTTATATAAATTCGGTTGGAATGATTATAAATTAGATACATTGGAGTATATTGAACATAATATCATTGACAGTACTAATAGAACATTTCTTCGAATATTGAATCCGATTTCTATAAAACCTGATACAACTGTAATAGATTTTATTCCTTTAGAATACAAAGATATTAGTGATTGGTTTTTATCAATAGAATAAATAAGAAACGTATATATTATGATACTTAATAGAGCATGCATGCTTCAAGTTGAATCCATCATTCTTTTTCCTTCAATGCCATGAACCGCCCGGTAACTGAAACAACCCCTGATGGGAAGGTGCGTACCTATGAGTACAACAAGGCCGGTTTACTGGAGAAAGTTAGACTTGATTCTGCCTACTTTGTTGATAACATCGACTACAATGAGAAAGGGCAAAGAATACTGATTGATTTTGGTAACAACACAACTACCAATTATCATTATGATTTGAAAAACTTCCGCCTTATAAGGCTTGTCACAACTCGCGGAGATAACCCGACAGCTCTTCTGCAGGACTTAAATTACATCTACGACCCTGAGGGTAACATAGTTGAACAGGCTGATAATGCACAGCAGACATTTTATTTTGACAACAGCGTTATAAATCCTGTTGGCAAATATGAGTATGATGCATTATACCGTCTTGTAAAAGCCCAGGGGAGGGAACTTGGAGCGCTGGGAATGGGTAATCAAACTGATTGTCTCATAAAACCTCTCGGCCAAAATCAGAGTGTATTAAATAATTATACTCAACTTTACGCGTATGATAATCTAGGGAATATTCAATCAGTCAGAAGTGTTATAAATCCGTGGGTTAGAACCTATCAGTACGATACTGCTACAAACAGGCTACTGAATACCGGTGCAGGCTATAATTACACTTATGATGCTCATGGGAACATGATCTCAATGCCTCATTTAACCTTAATGGAATGGGATTACAAAGGTAACCTTGTAAAAACGATTAGAACAGGAAACGGATACACTACTTACTACCGCTATGACTCTCAAGGTAACAGAGTAAGAAAAGTTTACATCCATGACAATATAACCGAAGAGCGAATCTACATTGGCAATTATGAGCTTTACCGCAAAAAAGTCAACGGCACTCTCGAAACAGAGCGGCAAACAGCATTTGTAAGCGATGACACTAAACGAATCGCTATTATCGATACATGTACAACGCCTTCACCTGTTGAAGTTACCATAAGGTACCAGTATGATAATCATCTGGGAAGTGCATCTCTTGAATTAGATAGCACAGGCGATATTATATCCTATGAAGAGTATTATCCTTTTGGGAATACAAGTTATCGGGCAGGCAGAAATGATATTGAAACGAGCCTTAAGAGGTACAGATATGTTGGTAAAGAGAGGGATGAAGAAACCGGGCTTTATTACTATGGTGCTCGTTACTATGCAGCATGGTTGTGCAGGTTTGTGAGTGTGGATCCGTTGCAGTTTGAGTATTCTGAGTTAACACCGTTTCAATATGCTAGTAATAGGCCGATAACTGGAATAGATCTTGACGGATTAGAATTCTATGCTAACTCAGATGGAATAATTACAGGGAAAGGCAGTGATGAAAAATGTAGAAACGTCTATTATGTTGATAAATATAATGAAAAAGGCGAACCTGAAACTTATTACGATTTAAATGTAACAATCGAAGAATATGCAGGATTTGCTAGTCTTGTTTGGAATGAATCTAGTGGAGACAAAGAGGAATCATTTGGGATCGCCAACTCCGTAGCAAATTACGTTCTAAATGGTGGTCATGGCCAATTAAGGAGTGTTAAGGACATAGTTCTTAAGGAGAATTCTTATAGTAGCGTTGTTTTGCAAAAAAAGGTTAATGAGTATGCAAATTCATCCACCAATAGATATGAATTTGAAGCAATCGTAAATGCATTAATGAGAGTGTCATATCCAGACAATCATCATTTTAAAGATAATAGTAAAGGAAGTAATCATTGGGATGGCCCAGATTTAATCGTTGGATTAGATAAAAAAGGTGATTGTGCTCCACAAAGCCATAGAAAGTATACTTGGTCCAATGACTCTAAAGAAATACTGCAGAAATACTATAATTCATTTTCTGTTTCAGAACGAAAATTGAGTGATAATGATATCGCTTTTAATACTTCAGTTTATATTTGGAATTGGAAATACTCAGCTAAAGATGCAGATATTCAAGCAATTATGATAATGGGTAAAACGATATTTGAAAAAATTAAGTATCCTGGGGAAGGATACAATGCAAAAGCTAAAAATATAGATTATAGTAAAGTAGTAAATAAAATTTTAAATAAAATATTATGAAGTTTATCCTTAGTGTTTTTACTATTCTAATAGCTTCAAAAGATGCATATCCATTTATGAGTCAGAAACATATTGACTCAAGTTATAAGATTAAATATTATGAAGCTATTCAAGAACTTGAAAATCAGATTTTGAATATACCACATTATATTATAGATTCAACATATGATTTATATATAGCGACTGATCCGAGGGGTTATTTTACTTTTGAGATGTATAAAGCTAAAATATGTAAAGAGCAAAACATACAATATTCAATTAAAATTAAAAGTTACTTCCATGGAAAAAGTGAATATTTCAAGTTTGACCCACCTGAATTATTTCTAAAATATAAAATTAGTTATGAGAATGACGAAGAGTTAGTAAAGTCGTTGGTTAACCTTTATGATGAGCCAGAAATGATTTTTGCTAATTCAACGCAATTGTATACAATCTATAGAGAAAAGATGATCATTTTTGTTCCAGACACTCATATTGTTTTTGGTGATCCATTTTATTCTACAACCTAAATATTGTGGTACAATACAGGTCTTTATGAAAAATATGAAAGCATTATGAATAATGAATTTGAGATTAAATATTAGTCCCTGTTATCACCCCAGTTGCACTTAGTCATTTCCTAAGTCAAGCTGGCCATGAATCAGGTGGTTTCTCTAATTTGGATGTTACAGAGAATTTGAGTTATTCTGCAAGTCGTCTAGTGGCAGTTTGGCCTGGTAAATTTTCGCTTGAGGCAAAAAAGGACAAAGCATTGGCTAGTGATTATGCCAAAAATTCTGAAAAATTAGGTAATTATATATATGCTAACATTATTGGAAATGGTGATGAAAATAGTGGTGATGGATATAAATATAGAGGTAGAGGTATTTTCCAATTAACAGGAAAAGCGAATTATGAAGATTTCCAATCATATTATAACGCCAATTACAATATGATAGACCTTATAGATAATCCATCACAATTAACTGAAAATACTAGTTTATCCGTCATTAGCGCTTTGTGGTTCTTTAAGACTAGGGTACTAAATCAAGTAAATATTCAAAGTAGTTCAGTTGAAGCTGTAACTTCACCAATAAATGGTCGACGCCTTGGCCTTGACGAACGAAAAAAATATTACAAACATGCATTAAACATATTAAGATAGTATGGCTTTTAAAATAATATGTCGATTAATTATTCTATGTTTTGTTGTGATGAGTAGCTGCACTGTTTACAATTGTAATAATCGGATACCAAAAATAGATGGATATTGGATTAGTGTGGATGATCCTAAGAATAGCTTAATTATCACTAAAGATTCCATATTTGAATATTATTCAAAGGAACTAATAGATGCCTCACGATATTATTTATCTAAACAAAGTTGTGACTCTCGAACTACTGGAGATCGTTATTATTTAACAGAATTAAATAATGAATTTGTTGGTTGTTATGAGATTAGCGTCGATGCTAATAACTTGACGTTTGTAGACTTAAATAATCCATCTAATAGAATTGCATATATAAAAAATAAATAATATTGGTTAAGAAAAGTTAACTCATAATAGCACACCAGGGAAGGAAGCATTTATATCGGCAATTATGAGGTTTATCTGCAAAACCTTTAGTGATTGATGACAAGAAACGAATAACCATATTTGATACAAACCCTGAATCTTTTCTTAATATAGTTTAAGCTAAAATACCGATGTCAACCGAACCAACCCGCTATACCACCCAATTTTATCCTGTAAATAGTCCTGGTGAGACAGATAAACAGGCAACACCCCAAACTGACTCTTCAGCTATAAGCCCACAAAATGAGACTCAGCAGGGTTCATCTGCAGGAATACCTGTTGTTCAAATGCCAAAAGGTGGTGGAGCAATAAAGGGAATCGGTGAAAAGTTTCAGGCAAATCCTGTAACAGGTACAGGCAATGTAAGCATTCCGTTGCCGGTAACACCCGGAAGAGGAGGTTTTACCCCAGAGCTTAATCTTTCGTATGATTCGGGATCAGGAAACAGTGTTTATGGTTTAGGTTGGAATGTGGGCATTGCCTCCATATCAAGGAAAACAGACAAGGGAATACCACGTTATGAGGATGAGTATGAATCAGATACTTTTATTCTTTCAGGGGCTGAAGACCTTGTCAGGAAGTCAGGTTCTAACGGCGTACTCTTAAACCCTGAAACAAAAACCATTGGTAGTACCCAGTTTAAAGTGTATAAATATGTACCCCGCACTGAAGGGTTATTTGCCCTTATTGAAAGATGGGAGAATGTACAGACAAGAATAAGCCACTGGAAGGTTACCACAAAAGAAAATGTAACCACATTATATGGCTTTAGCGAAAGTGCAAGGATTTATGATCCTGATAATTCAGTCAGGGTATTTCAGTGGATGGCTGAAAGAAGCACTGACAACAAAGGTAACCTGACAGAGTACCAGTATAAAAGGGAAAACAGTCAGAATATTACTCCATCCATCTTTGAAGAGCACCGAATTTCAAATGGTAAAGCCTTTACAAATACTTACCTTAAAAGAGTAAAGTATGGCAATTCTTCGATGAGTTCAAACCTCTATACTGACTTTACAGGCACATGGCTTTTTGAGCTGGTATTTGATTATGGAGAACATACAGGTGAAGTGCCGGCGTATAATGAAAATGGGCGGTGGATTTGCAGAACCGACCCGTTCAGTACTTACAGGGCAGGCTTTGAAATAAGAACCTGGCGCTTGTGCAGGCGCGTAGTAATGTTCCATAATTTTGATCAGATTGGGACAAGTCCGGTTGCAGTTAAAGTGTTAACACTTGGGCATGATCTAAGAAATGAATTGACGCTATTAACCTCTGCCACCCTTTCAGGTATAGATGAGACTAATACAGTAGAGTCATTCCCTCCACTCACATTTACCTATTCCGAGGCAAGTATAGGCACAGAATTAAAGACTGTTGATGCTTCTGATCTGCAAAACTATACTGCAGCAGAAGGATACCGATGGCTTGATTTGTATGGTGAAGGCTTAAGCGGGATACTACTACAAACCCCCAATGCCTGGTATTATAAATCAAACCTTGGTGAAAAAAGCATTTATACGCCCCCACCGGCAGATGGAGACGGGCTCTGGTTAAGTGGCATGAAAACACTCGCTGACATGCCCTCCATAACTGCGGGCGTTCAGGTTGGAGATCTGGACGGTAACGGCAAGACAGATATACAAGTAATGGACCCTGGAGTAAAAGGGTTTTACGAGATAAATGAACAGGGCAGGTTGGATGCCTTCAGGGCCTTTAAGCAGGTACCCAACATTGATTTTAATGACCCCAACCTTCGGATGCTTGATTTAACTGGCGATGGACATGCAGATATCCTTATAACAGAAAACAACTGCTTTTCAATTTGGTACTCCCTTGCAAAGGATGGTTATTCAGCAGAGAGTAAACTATCAAGGCCTATAGATGAAGAAACAGGTCCACGGCTGTTGTTTGCTGATGCTAACCAACAGGTATTTATCAGTGACATGAGTGGGGATGGGCTTGCGGATATAGTAAGAATCAGAAACGGATCGGTTGACTATTGGCCAAACCTCGGCTATGGCCGTTTCGGTCATAAGGTGAAAATGAAAAATTCCCCGGTATTTAATCATATCCGGGAGATTGAAGGCAAAAGAATCAGGCTGGCTGATGTTGATGGTACAGGTACTACCGACATTATTTATCTTGGAACCGGTTATGTATGTTATTACCGGAACCAGGCAGGCAACTCATTTGGTGAAGAGATCAGGATAGATGCTTTCCCATGCTATGATGCTCTCTCTCAGATAAGTGTTATGGATTTACTTGGCAACGGCACCTCTTGCCTTGTGAATATAAAAAAAGCACGGGCAGGGATGGCTACATCCATTCAGTATCTGGAACTTACCGGAGGGATAAAGCCCTTTTTGATGCTCAGCATGAACAATAACATGGGAGCGGTGACAACGCTTTCATACAAACCATCAACAGAGTTTTATTTAAGAGACCGCATGGCTGGCAAGCCATGGATTTCAAAACTGCCATTTCCGGTACATGTAGTTGAACAAGTAGTTATTCATGACGGGCCCAGTGATACTGATTATGCAACACGATATGCCTATCATCATGGTTACTTTGATGGCAAAGAGCGGGAATTTCGTGGGTTTGGAATGGTTGAGCAGTGGGACACAACACATGGCTATGATAATGAACTAATGCAGGCGCCTGTACTTACAAAAACGTGGTTTCATACAGGATTTTTTGACAAACATATAGCTATATCAAATCAATACCAAAGCGAATATTATTCAGGTGATCAGTCAGCCTGGCTTTTAGAAGATACAGCACTTCCTGAGGAACTTGCGGCCGATGAACTTCGCGAGGCATGCAGGGCATTAAGGGGCAGTGTATTGCGACAGGAAGTCTATGGACTTGACAACAGCTCAAGGATGCATCATCCATATACCGTAAGCGAAAAGAATTACCTTATAAGAAAGCTACAATCAAGAGGTGAATGCAACAAACACTGCGTGTTTCATGTACTGGAGCAGGAATCACTTGCTTACAACTATGAAAGAAATGCTGCTGATCCGCGAATAGAACATAACATTGTTTTAGCAACCGATGAACTTGGAAATGTACTTCAAAGTGCTGCAGTTAATTATCCAAGAAGAACATACCAGGCAGATAAGCCCGAGCAGAACAGGCTACTTATAAAGTACCTTGAAGCTTCATACATAAACCAACTTCAGAATAACACTTTCTACAGGCATAGTGTGCCATTAACCCAAAAGGCTTATCAGCTTCATGAGGTTACAGCACAAGGCAGGATCACAAAAGAGCAGCTTATCCAGTGGATGCAGCAAGCAGTAACCATTACAAATCATCAGCAGCCCACAACAGGTACTGTAAGTTTGAGGGTTTTAAGTGATATTGTAATGATGTATTATAATGAAGGCTGTACAGGATCGCTTCCACCGGGCCAGATTGCTTCACACGGCCTGCCCTATCAAACACTCACACTGTCCTTCGCTAACAATTGTATCCAAAACCTGATTGCCTTGAACAGCGGAAATATTAATCCGTTGTTGCCAACTACTGTAAACGATTTTACCACTTTACTGACTGCAGGAGGTTTCTTACAGGATGCAACAGGATTAAGGAAACCCGGCATGAGAATCGGTTTTGACGCTACAAAGTTCTATATGCCGGTTAAACAGACCGATCAATTGGGCAATGATACTTTAATCACTTACGACAATTATTGCCTGCTGGCTGTAAAATCAAAGGATGCCCTTAACTTTGAAACAACGATTGAAAATGATTACTTGCTTTGCCAGCCTAAGAAGATAACTGATCCTAACGGCAGTAGCTCGCTTGCCGAATATAATGCATTGGGCATGGTGATAAAAATGGCCCAGGCAGGTGCTACACCACAGGAAGGCGATACATTAAGTTCACCCACGGTTTCTTATGAGTATAACCTGTTAAATTACCTCAATAACAATCAGCCGGTATCAGTTCATGTGCAGGCAAGAGATAAGCATGGTGCTGCTGATACCAATTGGCTGCATAGTTACACTTACTCTGATGGTTTAGGCCGCGAACTGCAAACCAAGGTTCAGGCAGAAGATGGCAAGGCATGGGTTATGCAGAATGGAGCAGCTGTTCAGGTAGATAATATAACCAACCGTTTTGTTGCAACGGGCCGCAAAATATATAATAACAAAGGCAATGTAATAAAGCAGTATGAACCCTGGTTCAGTGATGGCCATTTGTATGAACCTGAGGCTCAATTAACCCAGTATGGGGTAACTCCCATTATGTATTACGATGCCCCGGGAAGGCTCATTAAAACAGAATTTCCTGATGGCACCCTGACAAGGGTTGAGTTTGACGCCTGGCAGCAAAAGACTTTTGACCGTAATGACTGCGTTAACGAGAGCCAGTGGCTTATAACCATGCAGCAGGGCACAACCTCACAGCAACGTGCGGCTACCCTTGCACAGGCACATAATAACACCCCACAGGTAATAGATATTGATCCCATGGGCAGACCATACCAAATTACAGATGATGCCGGAAATGGAAATAAATGCGTAACTTTGAATCATCTTGATATTGCAGGCTTAACAATCATGGTAACCGATGCCAAAGGAAGGGATATGACACGCCATGTTTATGACATGACCGGGCAGCTATGTTACACCTTCAATATTGACAGTGGCTGCAGGTGGATGCTTGTGAATGCCCTGGATAAGCCGGTTCACACCTGGGATAACCTGCAAAGAAAAACAACCCTGCATTATGATGCTCTTAACAGGCCGGTTGCAACCTTGCTTTACAACAATAGTACTACTGCTGTTAAAGTCGAATCTATTACTTACGGCACATCGGCTTTTGGATACACCATAGGACGACCGGTAATAATAAGAGATCAGAGTGGTATAATAGAAATTGCTGATTACGACTTCAAAGGCAATATGCTATCATCAACAAGAAGGCTTTGTGACGATTACAGCGGTATTATCAACTGGAATACCTATACCGATCCAACCAGTGAGAGCTTTGTCACCGCTTTTACCTTTGATGCCATGAACCGCCCTGTAACTGAAACTACCCCTGATGGCAAGGTAAGAACATACGAGTACAACAAGGCAGGTTTACTGGAGAAAGTTAGACTTGATTCTGCCTACTTTGTTGATAACATCGACTACAATGAGAAAGGGCAAAGAATACTGATTGATTTTGGTAACAACACAACTACCAATTATCATTATGATTTGAAAAACTTCCGCCTTATAAGGCTTGTCACAACTCGCGGAGATAACCCGACAGCTCTTCTGCAGGACTTAAATTACATCTACGACCCTGAGGGTAACATAGTTGAACAGGCTGATAATGCACAGCAGACATTTTATTTTGACAACAGCGTTATAAATCCTGTTGGCAAATATGAGTATGATGCATTATACCGTCTTGTAAAAGCCCAGGGGAGGGAACTTGGAGCGCTGGGAATGGGTAATCAAACTGATTGTCTCATAAAACCTCTCGGCCAAAATCAGAGTGTATTAAATAATTATACTCAACTTTACGCGTATGATAATCTAGGGAATATTCAATCAGTCAGAAGTGTTATAAATCCGTGGGTTAGAACCTATCAGTACGATACTGCTACAAACAGGCTACTGAATACCGGTGCAGGCTATAATTACACCTATGATGCTCATGGGAACATGATCTCAATGCCCTATTTAACCTCTATGGAATGGGATTATAAAGGTAACCTTATTAAGACTGTTGGTGGTACTGTTACCACATATTACCGGTATGATGCAAATGGTAACAGGGTACGAAAAATTGTAATTAAAGCCGGTGGAATAACAGAAGAACGTATATACAGTGGTAATTACGAAGTCTTCAGAAAAAAGATAGGAGGCAATCTTGATACCGAGCGGCAGTCATCATTTGTAAGTGATGACACAAAACGAATCGCTATTATCGATACGCGTACAACACCTTCACCTGTTGAAGTTACCATCCGGTACCAGTATGACAATCATCTTGGTAGTGCATCTCTTGAATTAGATAACATAGGAGATATTATCTCCTATGAAGAGTATTATCCTTTTGGTAATACAAGTTATAGGGCAGGCAGAAATGAAATTGAAACGAGCCTTAAGAGGTACAGATATGTTGGTAAAGAGAGGGATGAAGAAACAGGGCTTTATTACTATGGTGCTCGTTACTATGCAGCCTGGCTCTGCAGGTTTGTGAGTGTGGATCCGTTGCAGTTTAAGTATCCGGAGTTAACTAGTTATCAGTATGCAAGCAACCGGCCAATATTGATGATCGATATTGATGGACTGGAGGGTGCAGTTCGAGACATAAACTATATGCCTGAGGCCGAACCTTATAAGAAAAAAGGTCCTTTGCATACTACTACTTTAAAATATTTTGAAGGAACGTTTGGTAGCGGAAGTCCTAAAGCTGGGATTAAGTGTAATATCATGTCAGGCATAGCAACTGATGATGCAGGGGTTACGCATTTCACAATGGTTACAGATTATACACCTGATGAAGAGGAGAAAAATCTTTACTCAATTGGTGCTAGTATAGGGGGAGATTTCGCATATCTGGTAGACAATAGACCAACTTTCAGAAGAACTTTAGTAGGAAATTCTACAAGCTTAAGTACAACAGTACCAACTTTTAGAATGTCTTTAGGAATAGGACTTGTTTTTAATAAACATGGAGGTGGTTTTACCCTTGGACTTTCAGCTGGTTTATTAATTGATAAGACAAAATCATACCTTAAAGAATCTATTTCATTAACCAACGAAGAAGCAAGTTCAACTCATAGTAAAGAGGGTTTGTTTTGGTACTTAGCGAATATTGACTATGATAAAGAAAATCATAAGTATTCCGCAACAGTTATTTCTAGAGATATTAAATATAATTCGTATGATACACAAATTAAGGTTTATAGTATAGATAGAATTAAATGGGAATCTACAGCCTATTCTAAGAAAGCGGATTTTATTGAGCAAGAAAGTAGAAAAAGATGAAGACATCTTATCGCAATATTTTACTATATATATTTGTTACCTTACTTATTTTGTTTTTGGTAACAAAATTGATAATAACACCCTATTATAAAAGGTTAGGGATAGCCTATGAATCTATAAAGAATAATTCTAATGAAGTTTATTATTATTATTCTAATAGCGATGGAACAGACATTAGAGATGGAATTTATTTATTTGAGTTATCGAAGTCAGACTCTCTAATTCAGTATTATAAGTCATTAAATGATAGCGTAGAACCAATTGCAAATTTTCAAGGTGGATTAATTAATAGGAAGGAACCTCTTTACATAATTGAGTACTATGGAATAGATTCAGCGATATGCAAAGTAATAGATGTTAATAATCATAGTTATTATGTATATAAAACGTTATTGCATAGTAATAGAGCAAATGAATAAATACCTTTGATGCCATGAACCGCCCTGTAACTGAAACAACCCCTGATGGGAAGGTG
>OBJA01001767.1_pt1 | contig 13943 bp, 17 predicted proteins | sample 1519751 | NCBI WGS metagenome assembly OBJA01 (sample SAMEA3881238, study PRJEB22517) | soil metagenome | biome: lake sediment; feature: soda lake sediment; material: sediment, water from around vicinity | place: India | collected 2013-12-23 | depth 3 m | reverse complement strand
CGGGGATATCTTCCCCGGAGGAGATCAACAACTTCAGCGCAGTAAACTTTTCAGCCCCGATGATAGGTTTGATGTGTTTGCGTTCCACTTCGCGCATGATGGGCGCCAGGCGGAGAAAAAAGGTCGGGGAACTGTCGATCGCAAATAAGCTGTTGAAATGCTCCGTGGTATTGATGAAGAGGTTCAGCGAGTTCTTTTTGGCGTCTGATTCGTCCCATTCTGTAAATCCTGCCCCGTTCAGAAACTTGATCAGCCGGTCGAGCGACCGTTGATAGTTCCGGAGCGCTGCCGCATCGTCGCGGTCGTATTGCCAGTCCCAGGCAATCTTTTCATGTTCCGCGTCAATCTTCACCTTGCGCCCGCTGTCTTCGTGGCTCAGGTCGTTGCCCTGGTAATGCCACAGGGTGGCCAGGAAGGCAATGGGCGCCTGCATATACTTCACCAGCGTGTCCAGTTTTACGAGTTCAGGAGTGGGCAGCTCTACCAGGTAGTTCACGCTTTGGTAATGCAGCTCAGCTTTTAGGTAAATGTCGTTTCCGATCAGGGCGATCAGGTCATCCGTCGACAGCTCCACCTGGATCCCGATCTTGTCAAACTCGTTGCTTTTGTAGTAGGACCCGGTACTGATCCGCAGTTCCTCGGCTCCCTTGTTATTTTTATTGAATAACATCGTCACACGTTTTTAACTGTCCGTTCGGACGGGGTTACATTTTCTTCCTTCAGCACAATTTTGTGGTAGAATCCCAGGCGGGCTTTTTTCTCAGGCCACATGGCTTCAATGCACTGGTTGATCGATTCAAAAATGACTTCTTCGGGAATGGTCGTGTCCGAAGCCAGGTACAATTTCAGGGCGTACAGCATTTCCGATCCGGAGGCAGATTTGCCGTTCATCATCATGTTGCTCAGCGCGGGGTGTAAACCAATCCCGGAGGTGGTGGCGGCATCGGCTTTGTCGCTGATCTTGATTTGCGATTCGACGTAATCCTTTGTCTTTTGGTCAATCGCTTCCACTTTCCACGAAACGGTTGTTCCGGATTCATCATCAAAAAAGTCCACCGTCTCGATAAACTTGCCCACGTTCTTTTTCCCAGCCAACACGGAAGCGATTTTGCGGAAGGTCTCGGTTTTCAGTTCTTCCAGTTTGACGTCGATCTCGGCTTCCGATTTTGAGGGGAAACGGTCCTCCAGTTTTTCCCGTTTTTCCTGCCAGTAAGCGCCTGGTGAATGAATGTGGTGGGTAGCGCTCAGCATCGTGTTCGACAAAGTTTTTAAATTGTCAGGCACTTCGCTCGACCGGCCGATCCATTTGCGCGATCCCCAAAAGCCGGGTATCGAATAGAAGTTGTGCGCGAAAGAATAGGAGTTGTGATAACTCATCGATGCACCTTCGCCAAATGGGTTGTAGCGGTCCCAAACCTTCCAGGTGCGGATCCCGGTGCGGCTGCAGTTGTGCTCAAAGTCGCCGGTGTAGATGAACGGCACATCTTCGAGGCGGCGGCTTTCCACCCAAGCCAGGCGTGCATCGGTGCCAGGGCAAACTTCCATCACAAACTCGGGTTTGCGGCCGATCCGATTTCCCTTCCGGATGAACCGTTTCACAAAGATCCCCTTCAGGTACTTATACTCCACGGTGCTCATGTCGATAAAGCGCCGGTAGTTCCAGCTTTTCAGCCAGTCCCAAATCTCTTTATCATCAGTCCATTCGCGCACAATGTCGCCGTCCTTCACCAGATCAACATATAACTGCGGTCCCTGGCCATGCAGCAAGCCCATTTCGCGCTCCAGGATCCCCGGCGCCAGGTTATTGTCTTCCATCATGTTCCTGATCAGCACCGGCAGGTTGTTGTTGGCGCCATAAGGAACAATCTTTTTCCCCTGCACAATGTCGGGATCCGCTTCCCATTGTACGCTGCTGTCGGTTAGCAGGATCGTATCCCACAAGTCATAATCTGGCGATGTGGATGCGCCGGTATAAAACGAAAACACGCCCACGTCGGGGACGTTGATCCGGCCGGAATCGCCGGTAATTACTACATCAGGTTTCTTTTTGCTCATGGTAGTTCAACTTTTTGTCCGTTAAAGAGCATTAAAAGCGGCTGGTAAAACTGGCGGGCTTCGCCGGTGTCCAGGTTGGTGTAGGCTTCCTGCAGTTCGGCGTTTTTGTTTTGCTCCGCAGTGGGGCGCTTGCGCAGCCTGGCACGGTCAACAGCCACCGGGCCGTCCGATGTTCCTTTGGATTCGGAATAGCCCATAAACGTCATGGAGAATTCCCCGCCACGTTTGCTGATCATCCGCATTTGTTCTATTGCTTCATAAACTGTCATATTAAGCCTCCCCAACCCCTCCGGGGGAGGGGCTTTTTGTTCGGTTATTTTAATGACATGAATTTAGAAGCCAGACAGGGAACGGGAAAGGACAAAAAAACCGGGACATTACTGCCCCGGTCCTATCAAATTTAAGTTATTGAACAACCTACAAACTTGCGGCGCAAAGCGAGCGCCCCAATTTATGCAGGCCGGATTCAATTTTTTTGCATTGTTTTTCGGAAGCAAAAGCCAGCCCGTTTTTATATTTTCGCAACAACGACTCGTTCATGCCGTTTTTACGGGCAAAGCTGGCCAGGTTTATTTCATCGAAATAATTAAACAGGCTGGCAACGTCGTATTTATACTCAAACTCTATTTCACCCGATAAATCATCGGGCAACGTCTTTCCTTCTTCCGCATAAAATTCTTTTAGCTCTCGCAGCGCTGCTTTCATATCTTCGATAGCTTCATCAATACTTTTTCCCTGCCCGTTGATAAAAGCGCTTTTGATATCATCTGGCACGTAGGCGCTATACAAATCGGCCCCCTTCTCAATAATCACGGTTACTTTTTTCTTTTCCATCGCTTTTTCTCCTTAAAGGCGGGGCTACTTCAGCCCCGCCTGTTTTAAAATTCCATTTAATGTGCCGGTAGGCACCTCTTCAGATTTGTGTTTCCCAACCATGATCTGTCCCTCTTTTACAGGGTGGGCAAAAACATGGTGTTTTTTGGTCCTTACGATGTACCAGCCATCCTTCTGAAGGATCCTGTACAATTCCGAAAATTTCATAGCATCAATGAACTTAAATTTGATGTGATAAAAGTAACGTTTTTGTTCCAAACTACCAAATATTTTAGAACGTTTTTGTTACTTTTTCATTCTTCACACATTTTGATGAAATCTTTTTCCGAAATCCGGCCTTCAGCGGCAAACTGGTGGGCTGCATAAGCGTTCCATGGCAAAGCCAGCCCGTTAGGTAAAGTGATTGATGATGGTTCCATCCCGGTTTCTCCCTGAATCTCGAAAGCCAGGAGGATGACTTTTTGAAGGTTTTCAGCGTCTACCTGGTAGCGCAACTGAAAGGTTTTTGTTTTACTCATGATGTGTTAGCGTTTTAAGAGAGCCGCGTGGTGCTAACACATCATGAACGCCCCGAAAGCGATTAATGATAGCAGGGACTTTCACCCATACTCACGGCTCAATATTTAATATTCGATTTTTAATCACAGGAATCGGGAACCTGTCCAATGATGTGTTAGCACTTCAAAGGTAGATTTTATTTTTGAAAAAACGAATGGTCTGGATTAGCTTTTCTAGTCCAAGCTGAATTTCTCCATTTCCAGCAGCCTGGACTGCGCTTCAATTAACCCCTGTATAACTTGAGCCTTATTTCCAAGCACTTCCAAATTGGTGATTTTAACAGCCGTCCCAGCCGCACAAACCATCAGCATCCCTTTCTCTGCCCCGGCTTCGCCATAATCAATATCTGTTGCAATGATGGCATTAGCCCCCAACTTCAATGCTTTTGCCCGCAATTGGGCAAAACATTTTTCTTCGCCGCCAGCCAATTTTTTGTTGAAAGAACGGGATTGGCCTCCAAAGAAATCGCTGAAGTCAGACTTAAATTCAGAAATAAAGCCAGTACCGGTAACTGATTGACCGGTGACTATGGAGATGGCTTCATATTGCCATCCGAAAGGGGTATGAGTGGAAACAATAGGAATGGCTCCGATATTCAATTCCAGGCTTCTGATCAGATGATTCCGGTCCCGGTCAAAAATGTGCCTTGCTTCTGAAAGCAGATCCCGCGAACACTTGTCGCAATATGCTGGCGCCTTTCTTTTTAGCACAAAATTGATGAACTCGATTTTTTTCGAATCAATTAATGCATTTGTGGCCCACCCGCTTTTTAACTCGGCAGAACAGTTTGGGCAAGTTTTAAGGTCGTTCATGATTAGTCGATTTGAGATAACATGGCAATCGCACCAATAATTCCGGCGACGAGATAGATAATTGCAATCACCTTGATAACAGAAATTGAAGCACTTATTTTATCTAGCCGCGATCTTATAAATGCCTGATGCATGATTTGGAATTGCGGAAATTTTTGTAACAAGCTTTCTGCCACAACTGATTCGTCTTCCGTTTTTAATTCTTTTCCATGTTGTACAAGTTTGTTTTTCAGATCGTCGTAATCGGCACCATCAAGATTGGCTTGGTAACCCCACATCAGGTAAGTGAAGAGTGTAGATTTTTTCATTGATTTTTGGTTTTATTGGTTGATAATTAAATGCAAGTTAATGGATTTGCCTGAATAAAAAAAACCAAGCAAGCCGCACTTTTTGTAAGGTTCAAACTTTAAAGGGTTTTCAGAAGGGATTGAACCGGCAAAAATCATCAAATAAACCCGGTAGAGTGCCAGTACTGACGAAGGAAGTAATACAGGATGCGAAGCGGACTGTGGCGAAGCCAGGCACGGAACACCTTTTCGGCGCGCCCGGAATGACACAAAGCCATTCCTGCGGGGTTGGTCGGGCAACCCTTCACCTTTGGTTTTTTCAGACTTGTCCGGCTCTTGACGGATCAGGCTGATTCTCAAAAAACCTCACGAAAAAAACTAAGCCTTTTTGTTTTTAAAAAATATATCTGCGGGTGTTACCAGATCAAACGTTTCAATTAAAAGTTTTAAACTGGGCTGTTTCTTAATCATCACTTCAATTTCGGGGCGGCTTAGCCGGGTGTAAAGTTTGTCTTTTCCCGGCTCCTGATTTGCGTTAATAGTCGTCACCGCTCACCGCTTCAACGGGTTCAACTTCCTGCGCTTGTTGCTCTGTGGTTTCCTCCTTTGGTTGGTACACCTGCGTATTGGCAAACAGGTAACAAATCGGCCAATACTTGAATTCTTCCGGCTCGTTCGCCCCTTCCGGAACTTGCGCCACCTGTCGGGGTTGGCCCCAAATCAAATAGGCCTTTTCACCCCTACGCACGGTTGCGCCCTCCTGCCTCCATTGGTTGAAGGTTTTGAATTCTTCAATGGCGGGGTTCTGCTCGATGTAGGTTTCCTTCAATCCCTCGTTTACGCTGTCGAATGCGCCTTCTTTCACGCCCAAACGAATAAATTGAGAAAGGGCTATCAAGGCTTTACGGTTGTTCAGGTACTGTTCTTTCCGGTCTGATTTTTTATTACTTTTGCTCATGACATCTTTGGTTTTTGATGTTAAACAATTTATTGGATTGAAAGGGCGGAGGGATACCGCCCTTTCGTTTTTCAGGCTTCAATGGCTTTTTTCAGTTCTTCCCTTTTGGCGTCAACACGCCCCAAAATAAAGGTGATCAGCTCACCAATGACAACAGGGTTTTTCAGGGTGTAAATAGCTTTCTTGCTGTACTGCGCTCCGGCCTCGATATTCAAGTAATATTCTTCGGTCTCGAACTCGTTGGCTGCAGCAATCTCCGAAAGTTTGTCAAGGTGAGAGTTCAAGGTTTCGCTATCCACGTCCAGACGGCTAAGCCTGCGGATCAGTTCCTTTTTGTGGTTGAAATACTCGATGCGCTTTTCCAAGTCCTGCGGAATGGCTGACAGCTTTTTCTGCAGCTGTTCAATCTGCTTTTTCAGTTCTTCCGCTGTCGGTTCCTGGGCTTTAATAGTTTCTGCCGGAACAGCGTTTTTCACTTCATTCATGGGAATAGTTTTCCCCTTTGGCTCCTGTACGGGAGCGACATCTTTTTTCGTAGTCATACATTGACAATTAAATGTTAAACAATTGGATATTGGATAAGAAAGAGGGTTTAACTCCCTCATTTCCATAGTACTAAAGTACAAAAAATAAATGATACTGCCAAAAGTATTTTTAATTCAATTTGCTGCAATTCAGCATATTAACACATAAAAGAAGATTTTCAAAGCCTCCCTTTTCACCAGATCAACCAAAAAAAATTTCATGAAAAAAATCTATCGTAACCCCAAGATAGCAGCTTAGGCACTACCTAACAGCCAACTTTTTCACCATCGAAAAAAAAATCACCACCTCCGGCAACGTTTCGGACAACCTTACCCCAAAAGCGGGCAACTTTCCGGCATCTTTTAAAAACAGTCTTTATCTAACATATTGAATATTAGCCGCCAAACCTTTTTGATTTTTCATCAAAATGGGTTTGTCTGGCTATTGACCCCGAGCCCGCCCTCTCCCGTGGTTGCAGTCGCAAAGGGACGGCGGCGACGGATATATGATAAGTAGCCTGATGGCTAGGCAGTTGAATCCAACCTGCCGATAGGCGGGTGGGCTTGAAAAGGCCACCCTACTTTTTAGAAAGAAAGGATAACATTTAAAACCACATGAAGAGTTGTTCAGCCGATTGTGGTCAAGCTGCCCGCGCTTTGTTTGCGGGCTCCTTTGGATAATTTTAACCAGTGCTTGCGGCACATCAGATACTTGAATGCATCGGAGAAGTTTGTGGATTCGGATGGCAGTTTATGTACTGGCATACCTTCGCTGCGTTTGTCTTTGACAACCAGTTTGCGCCCATTGCGGTTGACCACTTTGGTAGGTGCTTTCTCGATTGAGGACTTCAGACACTTACATTTAAACATATCGATCTTGACCTTTGGCAGCTGTGGGTTAGTTTCAGACAGCAAGTCCATCATGAAGTTATATTCTGTATTAGAGTGAATGGTAGCCTGGCCGACACTCCGGAGAATCACTTTCCAACCGGTACGTTTGCCCTTTTCATCCTTCTCAATAGCTTTCTTGATTTGACTTGCAAGATCCTGTCCTGTCTTCTGGTAGTTATTGCCTGCCCGGTCGTAGTAAAGGTTTAAGGTCTTTTCTTCATGTGGTTTAAAATATTCGACGAATTGATCAGCCAGTTCCCGAATTGATTTAGGCGGCAGTGTATAGAACTCTTTGAGGATATTGTAATCCCTCCCTTTGCCATCCTGGGCAATTATCATGGATAGCATGTTGCCAAAGTCCATACCGGCATCGATGGCTTTCTTTTTATCCAGTTTTGCCAGTATCCTGCAATCTTCTTTATCGCGGATCCCGAATGCCTCGGACCAATAAGAGTCGCTTCCGTCCTGGTAGAAGTGCTTTTCCTCCAGCTTCGAATAGAAGCGGTTGCCTGCAGTAAGCGTAGGCTTGAGAGATAGGATCGCCTGGGCAACGTCTTCCAGCCCGGATTCAAATTCTTCGCTGAAATAATCCACGCCCAGGATATCGGCATTGATAAATGAGCTCGCCACCCAGAAGAAAACGGATTTTCTACGGACCTTTCGCCACCTGGCTTCCCAGCGGTCCAATTTCCGTTTGACATTTGCCAGCTCCTGCCGGTCGTTGGAATCCTTGGCGATCACATATTCCTTCTTGATATCGTTCAAGACAAAGCCAGTTTTCAGGATCCGCACAATTTCTTTCACGGCCATCCGCTTGCGGTGCTTCAGGATCCAGTCGTGCTCACCGATCAGGTTCGGGTTGGGCATGTCCGTTGTGAATGTCTGCGACCGGTAAAATGGCGAATGGCCATACCGGACCTTATACCCACGAATGGCTTTGGTCAGCTTGGCAATCTTATCTTCCCTGAAAAATTTCACTTCGTCGCCGATTATAGCCACGTACGAACGCCCGGCGGCGCTCGATGGGCGGTCGAGCGAGATCAGCGTGAGGTTGAATCCATTGAAAAATACGATGGTGTGCTTATAGCTGGAAATGATATTGAACGGCCGGTCCTTCCAGTGGTCGAATGGGGGCTTTTCAATCCGGTAGTGAATCTCTTCTTCCCATCCAAGCAAGCGCAAACCTTCCTGAAGCGTAGGGAGCACATTTTTTTGAAGGTTTGCATACGTGTCGGCTACCAGTGCCACGGGAGCGCCAGGCATGTCATAAACCATTTCCTGCAGGCGCTCAGCCTGAAATGCGGTTGTTTTGGTCGATCCACGGCCACCAATAAAATACAACGAGCCAAACATGCCGATCCCGGAGATCTGCGCCAACCAGTTCATAAACCGGACTTCAACATCCGGGCGGTCGAGTTTAATCTTCGTCGGTTTGGTCATTGATCATCTCGATAAAGTCAACATCTTCTATCATGGCTTCCTGTTTCCACCGGCGCTTATTGGTTTCCGTTTCCGGCAGGGCATCAATTTCTTTGGCCAGCTCGTTGCGATCGATACCAGGCAGTTTTGCTTGTTCTGGATTAAGCGTGTAGATTTTGATTGGGCGTTCGTACAATTCTTTGGGGATCTGCAACGGATCGGGCTGGTCCAAATGCCTGGCCTTATAACTGTCCCACAACAATGCCCGGTAGATCTCCAGGTCTTTAACCGATTGGGCCGCTTCCAGTGCGAGCTGAGCCGCTTGTTCAAACTGTTCAGCTTTCAGGTTCCGGGCGGCTTTTTTGTCGAGGATCTCATCCGAGTAAAACAGGTTGATTGATTCTTCAAACATCTGCTTTGCCCGGTAGGTGCTTATATTGAACGGCCGTTTGGTGAAGAAGGCAATGGTTTCATTGATACCGTACCGGCGGCGCATGGTATTCATCTTGATCAGGATCTCCAGGTATTCAATTTCTTCTTCGGTCAGTTTCGATTTACTTCCTTTCTCGATGTATTCGGAAATTTCAGCATACCGGCTCAATTCGAATTTACTCTTTGCCATAGATAATCCTTTCTTTCAATTGCTGAAACATTATCTGAAACCTTTTTTTGTCCAAGCGTTGGGCTTGTGTGGCATTTCCTTCGTTGGCTGCGTTTTGGGTGGCGATGGCTTCTTTGGCTTCGTTCACCAGGATCCCGCGTTCGTAGTGGTACCTGATCCGGCTATGCTCACGCTGAAACTCCTGCAGGAATTCTTCCCGGTTTACATCGAAGTACATCGCAATCTTTTCCGGTGTGTAGCCAACTGCGGCCATACTTTCCAATTCTTCCACCTGGTTGATGGGAAACCACCAGGGCCATTCAGTTAATATGTCCGGTTCTAAACTCATAAATTCGTCGTGATCTCATGAAAATATATTGTTCCTCCGCACTGTTTTCCGAAAAATTGCCGGATCCTTCCACTACATAATAAGCTTCGCCAATGTGGGCGGCAATCACCTTCTGATGTGTCCAGGCATATTCCACCTGAAAGTTTTCCATTTCCTTCAGCATCATGTCCAGCTGGTCTTTCACTTTGGGCATCCGGTACCGGATACTTTCGGCGATGTAAAGGCAGATATCACCTATTTCGTTGTTCCTAATCCGGGTGGACAAACTGTCCAGTATCCTGGTATTGATCGAGTAGGTTTTAATCAGCAAATCCTCAATCCTGCCGGCATGCTTTAGCAGATAAACGATGAAGGTGAAAGCATTGAAGCTGTTGGTCGTTTCAAGGAAAAAAACTTCGTTCTCTTCCGGAAGGCGCCCGCACAACATTTTAATGGTCGAAACCTTTTGCTCATGCATGGCGTCAAAGCGGATCCGCAGCGACCGGGAATTGCTCTCCTTCGTTTTCAGCCCCGATTCTTCGCCCTTCATGTCGGGCTTGGCCAGCAGTTCGCCAATATCAAAGAACTTACCCATTTCGACCTAGTTTCCTCTATAGCTAATATTTCGCCAATGGTCGTTTTTATTAGTTTGCTTTACTCTCCAATGTGCCCACTGTTGTGTTGTGATCTCATAACGATTTGCATGATTTCTACCATAACCCCGCTTGACCGCACGTCGGCATGCTTCAGAGGCGTTTCTTGCCATCACTTTTACTGCTCCGTCCCAAGTAGGAGGAAATTCCCCAAATAAATCGGAAGTTACTTGCACTGTATAGGAACGCATTAGAGATCGCAGTTTTGCAAAATGTTTAGCTTTCATTATTTATTTAATTAAGTAATTCCCAATAGTCTTTTTACTTCAGCCAATTCCGAGCATGCTTCAGCAAGCCTTTTTTCACGTTCACCAAGCAAATGTGGTTTGTCTCCCTTTTTAATCTCGCTTTCAATCCTCCAAATCCGGTGTGGCAATGTCTTTTCATACAAGCGGACCAGCTCGATCACATTCATTCCACGAAGGCCTTCAAAACGCTTGAATTTGTTCCATACCTGATGTTTGCCCATGGCAGCCCCATGTCGTTTGTAATAATCCAGTTCTTCAAAGATCAGCCTGTTCTCCTTGAAGTTTTCCATCAGCTCGTGCGCCACCTGGTGGCACTCTTCTAAACTACTGCAGTCAAATAGTTTTTTATGGGCTTCGGTATATCGTTCCCAGGCGCTGATCTTGTCAGCCGCTAGCGCCTTAAGCTCCGCAGGGCATTCCGGTCTGGAGAGGAAAGGCCATTCACTTCGGAACGACCTATTTGCTTGATGTGAGGTTTTGATTTGTCCACCAATTCTTTTAAAGTCTCCAGTGTTACTTTTGATTCTGGGAGTTTTACTCCCTGTGTTTGTGGAATTCTTTTTTCCATGATGTTCGTTAATAATCGATTGAAACTTATCCTTAGTAATCCCAATCAGCATGCAAAAATCGAGTTTCATGGTTTCTGCGTTGGCTGATGGGTTACGCTTCAGTGCTTTCAGAAGCTTAGGATCCGGACAAAGCGAAGCATAAAGCAGGACACCTTCATCTAAAGGTGCCCCGCTCCGGATCCAGTTGACTACCTTCACCCGATCGGCTTTATTTTTTAAAGTTCGAACGGGCATTTTTCAGGAAAACGTTTGATGAGAATTTCTTCCAATTTTTTGGACCAGCCGCTTTGGGAGTTGTTGATCAGCTTTTTTCCTGGCATCAGTTTTTTCAACCGTTCAAAATCTGCCCCCTGCCGGTACACGCCGATCTTGATGTTGTCGTGGTCCAGGGCAGTCTGCCCATCAACCTGAAGTGGAACAAAGCCGGGAAAAACAGCATTAAAATACAGTGTGGCAATAAGGTAAGGCACTTTTTGGCAGTCAAAGACTGTGATAATATCTTTCAATTTCTCTTTTTCAAAAACAAAGGGTGTGTGCGTCGAGAAATCCCAGGTGCCGACACCAATTGCTTGAAGAGCCTCATAAGTCCGTTTTTTGTTCTCCTGGTATGTAGATGAACCGAAACTGGTTTCTCCAAGTTTACCCGAACATTTCAGGATTTCCAAATCAGCCAGCATGCAGGGCGATATTAGGTACTGGTCATCGTTGGCCCAGATAAATCTTTCGCTCACCATGTCCGATTCGATGGCTTTAAGCATTTTGTGGGCGATATCGATCGGTGGGTTTTTTCCGATGCGCTCACATTCGATTACGTGCACTGCTTCGCTTAATTGGGGGATCCCGGAGCCAATGATTACTACATTGAAATTTTCCTTAAAGTTTTGGTACCATCCCCGGAGTGCAAGTTGCAACTCAATTCCCTGTGCAAATTCGCCTACATATGGAATGACAACCGTAACCTTTTGGTCATTCATGTCCTGGATAACCTCAAGCAATCGGTCTTTCTCGTTTACAAGAGATTCGATTTTTAAAAGATCTTCTTCAGTTACTCCTTTTTGTCCCTGATCGGATTCCGAAGCTGCAGCTTCCATTTGATGTTTTAATTCTAAAACTTCTGCTTCCAGTTCGGCATAGGCTTTTAGGATTTCAGCCTTGGTGTTTTTTTCAGATATTCCTTCCATTGAATAAATTTTAAAGTTTACACCAAGTTGCATCAATTGCAATTGCAGGTAAAGGACATAAAAAAAGGCTTGCCGTTTGGCAAGCCTTTAAAATGGGAGTTTTATACCCCGGCGTCACCGCCGGAGTCCGTGTCTAAAGTAGGCTTCGTTCCGAGGTAAACCATCGATTTCGGCCCGCGCATCACCGATTTCAACTTGACAGTGGTTTTGAGGGCGTCCTTGTCGTCCTGCTCTTCCACTTCAAATTGTAATGGTTCTTCGATGCTACCGTGAATTTTCACGCTGGTCCAGTTCCTTCTGGAAGAAATGGCGACCAAATTTTCATTGATGTTGTTCTCCAAAAATTCCTGCAGGCCCACTTCGTCACCAGGATGTTCAAACTCGAGGTTTTGGATCCATCCTTTGGCATCGGGGTCGCCTTCACCAGTGTCGAACCGCTTGATGGTGGAAGGGGTCGCATACACAGCGATTGCTGCAGCGCCTGGCTTCAGGGTCAAATTCTCGAGTGCAACGGATTTGACCCCGTTTTCGTCCCTGGCTGGGAAATTCAGGATATCGTTCGTGCGAACAATGATGATATTTTCATCCTTGCCTTTCGGACGTCCGGGATTTGCGCCTGTTTTGGGAACCGATACCGGCGTGTAAAGTAAAACGATTATTCTCTTCATAATGTACTGAATAATTACAGGTTAAAAAAAGCAAGCCCCGAAGGGCTTTGCTCAGTATCTTACACACCTACGCCACCGCTTCCGGATTCGACAACAACAGCATCAGGAACTGAGTAGAACACAGCGCCGGCAATGGCAAAACCAATACCGAAACGGAATTCACCCAAACAATGGATGTCGTAGTCGTACTTACGCAGGGTCAGTTTCGTGGCACCAGGCTCGTTGATGTGACGCAACCCAATGAAGTTTTCCTTCGGGGTTGTAAACATCGCGCCGGAGTCGGTCATGTTATACATCGGAACCAGCCGGTTCTTGCTGTAGTCGATCACATCAGAACCAAATTCGGTCTTTTCGGTGCCGGAACCTTCGCCAAACAATTTCTTGTAGGCGCGTTTGTACATCCTGTAAAGGGTAGGGTCGATGAATACCGGCATCTCGCGACGCTTGTATTTTTTATCGATCGAGTCCACAAACAGGTTCACCTGGTCAATCACATTTTCAGCGGTGATCTCTGCAGCCAGTTCGATGTAGTTCATCAGGCGGCTTTCTTCGCCCAGGGCTTTGTCTTTCTTCAGGATGGTCATGAAACCATCAATCGATTTCAAAGGATCCTGTCCCTGGTCGCCTTCGTTAACAGCGCTCCAATCCAGTTCTTCAAAAACGCCATTGGCGCAAATGTCGTCCAGGTCTTCTTCAGCCTTCGGAGCAATCAACTGGTTGACGATGTACAGGGTAACCGGATGTTGGTCCAGGTCCTTACTTTCGTCGTACATGCTGAAGATCCAGTCCTTCACATCGGCAGGCGTGATCAACACGTTGATCTTGAACCGGCGCAATGGAATGGTGAGCGGAACGAAGCTCGGGGTACCAAGCGGCGTAAATTTCGGCACAAACTGCTGGATCACGGAAGTGATCAGCGACCGGGTGGCTTTGTAAGAATGGATCTCACGCTTCCATGTCAAATACTTCGCTGTTTCAAATCCCTGGAAGATATCCCGGATCATGTCCAGCTTCACGTAGTCGATCAGGTCGCCGAATTCCTGGATCACAGAATCCACGTCGATCGTTTCGCCGGCAGCAAGCACACGATGGTCACCGGCCAGATAGTCGGCGGCAATCTTGTTGTGCCGCAGGTTCCTGTTAACTTTGAACTTCAACTGTTTTTTGCCATTCACAGTTACATACTCGGCAGCCGGTTCCGGCTCCGGAGCATCAGCAAGCTTGTCAACCTGCCCTTTCAGAGTTGCATTCTCGGCTTTGATCGATTCCAGCGCTTTCCGTTGCGTTTCAACCGTAGCTTCGAGATTTTTTAGAGATGCAGCGAGGCGGTCGCGAAGTGGGTCATCGCCGGTAGCTT
>OBJA01001766.1_pt1 | contig 13946 bp, 21 predicted proteins | sample 1519751 | NCBI WGS metagenome assembly OBJA01 (sample SAMEA3881238, study PRJEB22517) | soil metagenome | biome: lake sediment; feature: soda lake sediment; material: sediment, water from around vicinity | place: India | collected 2013-12-23 | depth 3 m | reverse complement strand
GACGACGTTCAACGAACACACAAACATCACACACACTTATTAATGAATTAGAAGATTATGAAGTAAGTGATCAGATGGTTTTAAATTATAAATTTAATGATTTTCAAGAACCTACTACTAATTTATTAGATAACCCAAGAATGGAAACAACTCCTTCTTGGATTGCAAGTAATAGTGGAACATTAGCAGCTGTAACAACTCATCCTGGTGAACCTTTTCCTCAAGGAGCATTAGCTTGTTTACGTGGAACTATGAATGCAAGTCAAGTTAATTTATGGATAACACAAACAAGAACCCTTCAACTAGGAGCTACTTATAGTGTTCAATTTTGGGTATATGTTCCTGGTAATATATCAGCAGGTAATGCACGAATTCAAATTTACTATCAAAATAATGGTTGGTATGGATTAACTGGAGGTCAAGCTACTATTGTAGAAAGGAATCGTTGGGTATTAAAAACTTTAACTTTTACAGCACATTCAACTTTTGCATCCCATCATATAACAGTTGGAATGGCAGGCGCTGATAATCAAGGTAAATCAATATTTGCTTGTTTAGGTCAACTTGAGAAAAAAGCTTATGCAACTCCATTTGTAAATGGTTCAAGAACAGGGAGAATTTCTGATTTATCAGGTTTAGGAAATTACGCAGATTTAGATGAAGCTAATACGCCAAGATGGGTTGAAGATAGTAAAATAGGTGGTGGATGTTATGAGTTTGATGGTTCTTCATCTTTCATTCAAGTACCTAATTCTAATGCACCACAAATAGGGGGAGATGAAATATCAATAAGTTATTGGCAATATTGGATTGATGCTGGAGATCAAGATCATCCAGTGATTGCTAAAACACCCACAAATACATGGACTCCTGGAAATGGTTTTGTTATTGGTCAAGGTTGGGGGCACCAGTTATATGTTGGAATCGGTTCAAATAATCAAGGTCCAATTGCTTTTGGTATAGTAGAAAATCAATGGCAAATGATAACTCTTGTTTATAAAAATGGTGTTGGTTTAAAATTATATCGTGATGGTGTACTTAATCATTTTAATGAAAATTTTTCTGGTCAAATCGGTTTAAATAATGAAGATTTGTATATTGGTCGTGCTAATTATAGATCAGGTAGATTTAAAGGTAAGCTTGATGATGTTCGCATTTATGATAGAAGCTTAACTGATGATGAAGTAATGAGATTGTATCAAACTCGTGCATCTTTAGATTCTAATGGTAATTTATTTGTTCATGAAATTATTGAAAAGGGGGATGGTGTAGAAGTTATTGTACAAAGTAGTGGATTAGATGATGGAAATATTTCTCGTATTTTTGTAAATGGAGTTAACTATTCATATAATTCCAGAGGTCATAATGTTATTGTACTTGACCCATCTGGTAAAGTTGTTCATCAAGCAAACTTTGATACTCATTCTCAAGATAAATACAGGATAGATTCTGCAACTTTTACTTATGAAGCTATCACTACTCCAATGATAAATTTTATTAAAAGTATTCCTATTGGTTATTATATTGCTATGTCAATTAACGATCAAGGGCAACATACTAATCAAGCAATTCTTGATCTTTTCGCTTATTTGGGTTTTAAATATTATGATGTTGGTAATCGAGATGGGTGGGCAGGAATTTGTCAAGTTACAGGTGGGGATGTCTTAGAAGATGTAGCTGTTCGATATAGTGGACTTATTGCAGAAGTAAAAACAAATATTTTGGATCGATTTAAAGTTGGAGCAACTATTCAAACTCCTTTAATTTGTGAGATTGGACCAGTTGATGGATTAATTGGTTATTGGCCTTTAGATGGAAATGCAAGGGATTATAGTGGTAATGGTCATCATGGTATATTGACAGATGAAACTTGGAGTAATGGTCAATTAAATAATGCATTGAGTGGTGGTTACGTAACAATACAAAACCACCCACAATTACAAATAACAGGTAATTCAAGTATAAGTTTTTGGGTTTTTGTTAATAATTATTCTGTTCGTCGAACTTTAATTCAAAAATCTTATGGAGGAGAATTTTGTATTAATGTTGAAGTTGGACATATAAGATTTTATGCTGGGTTAGCAGGGGCAAATACATCACCTCATTCTTCATTCAATACATCTAATATTGATTTAGAAACTTGGTATCATTTTGTCCTTGTCCGAAATAATAATGTAGTTACATGGTATAAAAATGGAGAATTTGATACAACAAGTACAAATTCAAATTTTGTGGGTTCTCCTTCTACATTAAATGTTTTATTACGAACTGGGTATTGTGGCACTTCAAATGTATTGTTAGATGATGTTAGAATTTATAATAGATCTCTTTTACTTGAAGAAGTTAAAATCTTATATCAAATATCTAATCCTGTTACAACTAAGATGAAACTCACTACTAATTCTCATATTTATTTACCAGGAGAAATAAGGGAGGATCTTTAATAAATCAAAATATAGAATAAATTATTGAAATGATCCAATTAATCAATATTTGAGGAAATATAAACAATGGCAAAACTTGGACCAACTAAAATTTATGGAGATTTAAAAGTTACATCTAATTTAATAGTTGGAGCTGACAATCCTTCGTTGTCTGCAGCATTAGAAATTAATTCAACTACTCAGGGGTTTGTACCGCCTAGAATGACTGCTGCACAACGTAATGCTATTGTAAATCCTATTATTGGATTAATGGTTTTTGTAACTGATGACCAACAATATTATAGATATACTTCAACAGGGTGGCAATCTTCATTAGGACCATCTGGATCAAGCGGAGTATCTGGTACTAGTGGTACATCAGGTACTAGTGGTTCCACAGGTAGTTCAGGTAGTTCAGGTAGTTCAGGAGCATCAGGTACTAGTGGTACATCAGGTACTAGTGGTTCAACTCCTAATTTAGCTTCACCACCTGCAATTGGTAATACAACTCCAAATTATGGTAGATTTTCAAGATTATATGTAACATCTAGGCATGCAATTGGAAACCAATCAGGTACATTAACTATTAATTGGGCTACCAATGGAAATAAACAAACAGCTACCTTAACAGGTAATATTACCAGTGTATCAATGACTGCTCCAGCTTCAACTGAAGTTGTTTCTGGTTTAACAATAGTTTTAATATCTACAAATATGTCAATCACAGGTTGGCCAGCTACTGTAAAATGGGCAAGTGGAGTATCTCCATCATTAACTCAAGGGGTTACTAATGCAATTGACATTATTTCATTCTATTGGGATGGAACAAATTATTATGGAACATTCTCTAATAATTTTAGTTAAAAGGTTGGGAGAGATAAAATGATTTTAAGAGTTATAAATAATGGTGAATTAAAATTGAAATATCTTATACCTGGAAAATTGGGACCTGTCAACGGAATTTATTATTGGGCAAATAAAGATAATCCAATTCTGTTTACTGGTACTATAACAGAAAAACCATTTATCATGGGAGCAAATCAAACAGGCAATAAAGAATCTTTAATTAAACCTAATGAATTGAATAAAAATGATGTTTATACTCAAGTTAATAAAGGAACAAAAGATTCAAATGTAACTTATATAATTAATAATGGCATTGTATTTAGATTTTTATTTAAAAAATATTCAATGATAAAATCCGTAAATGAAATGTATTTTGTTCGTCAAGCATTTTTGACAGCAATGGAAAGTACAATTACAACAATAAACCCAAATGTAAAAGTGGATAATATAGGTTATGGTTTAACAATTGATGGTAATTTTGTTTGTGGGTATTTGGTTAATACAACAAGTCATGCTGCATTAATTAATATATCATTTGATAATACATTATCTGCAAAATTAAATACAAATGATCAAAATAATCAATGTTTTATTAATGCTAAACCTATGGGATTAAATAATGTTTTGCCTAATGTAACTATTGATGCTATTTTAAATATGTTTCCAATATTCTTTTCAAATAACCTTGGAATACCAATGGAGTTATCATCAAGAACAAAAGAAGAACAAGAAAAGTATATGTATATAGTACATAATGGAATTGATATGGATGAAAAACCACTTTCTTTTGAAGATGATTTAAGACATTACAGTGAAGAGGAGTTGAAAAAAATATGAGTATATTTGGGTCAGGAAAAGATGGAGATGTAGATTTTAGTGGTTCTCATATTTTAATAGGTGGTCATAGAGAATTTAGAAATGTAACAGCTAATAATCTTTCTGCACGATGGTGTGATACAGATGGTTATACAATACGAATATCTGGTGTACTTTATATGAGAAATTTATGGTTTAGATCACACTGTAGAAATACTTCTCCTGGTGTTCTAATAGGGGGTGGAGCAGGTGGAGCAGGTGGTCAAGGTGGATCTGTGGACAAAAATGGTTTTGCTGGTAGTATAAATAATAATGTTAGAGGTGGTGGTGGAGGAGGAGGTGGTGGTCATCAGACCAACCCTGTTACTTCAGGTGGAGCAGGTGGCGCTGGTGGAATGGGTGGAAGCAGTGGTGGAGATTTAATTATATTTGCAAGAATTATAATTTTTGATGGGGATAATTGTGTATTTGATGTTAGAGGAACAAACGGTAGCAATGGGAGTTTAGGTGGTAATGGACAAATATTTTCTTATTCAGATGGTAAAACTACTTATACTGGTTGTACTGGTGGAGGGGGTGGCGGAGCAGGTGGTCAAGGTGGTCATGGGGGCAATATAATTCTTCGTTGTACTACTTTTTCGGGAACACCAACAATGTTGGTTTCTGGTGGTCAAGGTGGTACTGGTAGAGCTGGAGGGTCAATTACAACTAATAGACTGTCTGGCGGAGGACTCGCAGGAGGTACTGGTCACTCAACATATTATAAAGGTGGTAATGGAGGTAAATGCAGTGGACCATCCAGTGATGCATCACCAGGACAAGCAGGTGCAAATGGCGCCGCTGGAAACAACGGCACCATAGATTGGAGAATTGTTACCGATCATGATATGTTTTTAAATCATATGATTTAGAGAATTATCTAATACACATATCATTTTTTCCTTCCAATAGTTTTAATAACCTTGGAAAAATTTCTTTATAAACTTCACACCAAGGATTTTTATTTTCACTTGTATTTTTTCCATATGTTAACATTTTATCATAAGGACAACCACCATGACATGTAAACCTAACAGGACAAGTTTTACATTCATGGTGGGTATTATCAGATTTTAATGCATGTAAAAAATCATACATTTTAATTCCCTCGAGAACATCTTTTAGTTGTGATTCAATATTATAACCAATTCTAGTTTCAATTGCTCTTACACACCCACCTCCTAATTCTCCATCAGGATATATATTTAGATGCCTTCGTCCACATATATGAAATAAACCAATATTAGTCGGAGTTGCAAAATATGAATCAAATAAATTTTTTCTAACATTTATAAAATAACATTCTTTTTTAAGTCTTTCAATAACATCAAAATAATTATGCAATACCTTTTTATAATATTCTTTATATTTTTGATCGTTACCTTTAAATTGATTTCTGTAAACAACAGTTCGAAAACCATTTTTAATAGCATATTCTGTAATAGCTGGAATTCTGTCAAAATTTTCTTCAAAGCAAGTCATGTGTAATTCAATATCATATATAAAATTAAACTCTTTTAATATTCTACACCTTCTATCAATTTCTTCAATAGGTAGTGTGTTAACATTAAAATCAACTAAAGTTGGAGTATTGAGTTTTGTAAAATCAATATCATCAATTAAATCAAAGTTACTTTGAAGAGCAATCCAAATATTCTTCATATTATTTTTTTTATTATATTCAGCTAATTTAACAATTCTATCATATTCAATAAGAGGTTCTCCACCTAAAAATACATATGCTGAATAACCCCAGTTATGAGTATGATATAAATCACTCAAAAATGTAAGCATTCTATTAAATGTTTTATCATCCATTCTATTAACTTTAAACATATCAGGATTATTACATTTCAATCCAATCTTATTTCTCATTTCAGTAGTTGCCCAACAATCAGGACATTTTCTAGTACAATCCCAATTCATAAAAAAGTTAACCCAAAATAAAGGAAAGTTTCTATACTTTTTTGCTGGAGACATTAAACGACCATCTTCATTATAAATATAAGTTGCATCCCGATCTCTTACTATTTCATCATATGTAGTCATTTTAAATATCTCCTTTAATGAGTTTATTTATTCCATCTTTAACCATTTCAACACTTATTTGTTTAGTACATTCAAATTGACGATCTGTGTCTTTATATTTACACCACATCCAATCACCTCTATCAAATGGTATTTCTAATTTGTTAAAACAACCATGACAAACATCTTTATTTATAATTCTTACACAATCTGTTTTGAATTCAGAATATTCTTCACTAAACCCTGAAATCATTAATACTTTTTTACCCAATGCCAATGCTAACCAAGCTGGTCCAGAACTAACTCCCATAAAGAATTCAGAATGATAAAGATAATTTATAGTTTCTTCAATAGGTCTATTTGTCATATCAAATATATTTTTTAAATTAGTTTTTTCTTTTGATATTACTACTACTTTATAATTTATTGAATTTAAATAATCAACTATTTCTTGCCAACCATTTTCTCTATTCCAATATTTACATTGAAAAGTTGAATGTTCAGATAATGTAACATATTTTACATCTAACCAACTATTTTGATTTATAGATTTAACATTTATTTTTGGTCTTATTTCATTAAATTCTAAACCTAAACAATCACTCGCTACTTTTTGTAGAGGTATTAATCTCCAATTATTTTTATTTTTAGTATAATCATCATCAAAACAACCAACATTATAAGAAGCATATAAGTTAGGTATTGAAATACCATGTGGAATGAATTTTATATTTGGGTATGCTCCAACAAATAGATGGTTCCAAAAAGATGTTACAAACATTTCACACTCATGTTTGATTCTAAACTCTTCACAATAAGGTACCCACGCAATAGTATCTCCCAAACTCTTACTTGTTAAATTAATTAAAACAGGTTTATTTTTACAATCAAACTTATGATCAACTTCAAGTATTCCATTCTTTCTAATTTTAATATTATAATTTGTAAAATATTTTCTGTGTGGTCTAGTCCATTGATTAATCTTCAAGGTAGTACTATGTACATTTGATTTATTTTCTTGGTCATAAAAATCAATTTGAAAATATGACTTATCGAAATCATCTCCTTTTATTTCAATAAAAGGTCCATCTACAAAATTACCAATATAATTAACAGGTTTTAATAAATATTCATTTTGCTTTTCAGCTATACAATGTATTTCATGATCAACTCCGTTGTGTACATTCTCACATTTTTTTACATTAAAATTAAAATCGTTTAATAAATTAGTTAAGCTAGCACAATTAAATCCTAAATAATGAGTATTACCAATATGATTTTGTTCACCAAATATTTTATGAACTCTTAAAAATTTATCTTGATCTGGAGTATCCAACCATCTCATAACTTCTAATTCTAAATCAGGCAAATGTAAATTGAGTACTCCACCTATTTTTAAAACTCTTTTCCACTCTGAAATTACTTTAAAAATATCATTCAATGGGATATGTTCAATTAAATGCTTAGTTAATATTTCATCAATGGTATTATCTTTAAATGGTAAATCAGCTACATCACAATTTAAATCAACTTTCCCAATATTATTATATCTATCAACATTTATATATCCTGGAAGAATATCATTACCACAACCTAAATTAATTTTAGTTATTTTATTAGTTGGATAATATTCTTTAATCAATGTATCAATATTCTCTTTTGCTTTTTTTGCAGCATGTTCCCAAGTAAATTTTTCAGTAATAATAGTTGATTGTTTTAAAGCTTTTTCTTTATATTCTTTATGATTATCAAATACATCACGCATAACTTGTTTTAAATGATTAAAATCAGGTTCTGCCCATTCTCCAATATCTGGATCATTAATATTAAAGAGTTTTGTAGCAGCAACTAATTTTTCTATTTTAACTAAATGACTTACACCCTTTGCAAATTCTAACTGACCACTCCAATCTGAACAGATAGTTGGAATGCCACATGCAATAGCTTGAATTAAAGGTAAATTCCAACCTTCACTTCTTGAACATGATAGAAAACAATCTCCATTTTGTAACCATTGAACATATTCATCTTTTTCAGGAAAATGTAAAACCTTAATTCTATCATTTTCTAACTTATATTGTTTCAATCTTTCTTCTGTTGAATTTAAACCATCAGTTGAAAAAGGATTATCAACTGAAAGAATTAAATATACGTTATTATCATTTTTAAATTCTTTATTAAAAGCTGTAATGATTTCAGTAATAGATTTTCTATAATCCCATCTACCAAATATCATAAATGTAAAAGAATCTTCTGGAATATTGTATTTATGATATAGTAAATTCTTTACATTATAATCACTATTTGGATAATAGATTAAAGAATCAACTCCTTCAGGAACTACAAAAATTCTATCTGAAGGATACCCTTGTTCTATTGAACATTGTCTCTGCCATTCTGTAGGAACCCATAACTGATCATATTGTAGAAGTTGATCAAAAAATTCTTGTGGTTGTTTTGTTGTTTCCCAGACATTATATGCAATACAAGGATACTCATATTTATCATAAAAATAATAATGGTTTGTTTCATTCAGAACAAGATTTATATAAGTTGTATTTTTATCTTTAACAAATGGAGTTCCAATTTTATAAGGTGCATCTTTCCAATCTTGTTCAATAATCATTTTAAAATAATCTTTGGGGTATTTTTGTAGATTAGAATCATAAGAGAAATTTCTAATTCTTGTGGGGATTAATTTATTTAATTGGGAGAAGAAATTTTGACTATGTTCATTATAACCAGTAACACCTAAAAATGATGTATGAGCAATTATTTGACTATTCATATCTTTAAATGAATTCCTTTCTGAGTAATTCATAAACTCAACATTTATTTGTTCTTTAAAAAAATAATAATTGCTTATTCTATTAAAAGAACAAATAATTACAAAGATTATAGGGTCAAATATATTTTCAAAAGGAATAAAAAAATATGAACCAATACATTGATCAATTTAATATAATTCGGAATAATCTATTTAAAATAGTTCATGAATGTTTACCAGTATTTTGTGATCAAGAAATTATTTGTAATTTAGACCCAATTGTTTCTTTTTCAGTAATGAAAGAAGTTAACAGATTGTTTAATTCTTTAACTGAAAAAGAGTATCCAACATTTCCAAAACAATTACTACCTAAATTTAAATTAATTATAGATGATGAAGATTATATTAGAGGGGGTGTTCAGAAATATTTGAATATTGAAAAACAACTAATCTTTTTAGGTCATACGTTAGTAAATAATTTTTCATATGATTTATATTGTAGAAAATCAATTGACCCAAGATTTAATTATGTTTTATATGCAAAGTATGGTCATAAACAAAATGAAATTTATAAAGGAGCAAGACAAGCAGCTTCTGAATATTTAGAAGGAAAAGAAACACCATTAGCTACAGCATTTAAGTATGCAGTGTATGCTGGTTATATAGATTAAAACTATATATATTAATTCTTGAATACATAACATAGTTTTATTTTTTATATCATCAGATACTTAAACTAAAGCAGAGTAGTTACAGAGGTACATCTACCTCAATCTATCCCATAATATTTTTATTTTTTAAAAACCCTAAAAATAACTAGTTAGACATTAAAAACAAAGGATCATACAAATCTTATGGATCAGTATTGTGACTATTGTTCTCTATTTCCAAATTGTGATATTATAAAATATAATTGTGATCATCAATGTCCTTGTGTGGAATGTATAGTTTGCTCAATGTGTTCAAATGATTGTATGGATAGACTTGAATTATTAAAGGTAATATATTCAGATCATGACTTATCAATAAAATATCAAACTGTTTGTTTAAACATATTATTGAAAGAAGGGATTTTTTTCAATGAATAAAGCAATCTTACATTCATGCAATAGATGTATTTTTAATGATAATTGTATTGTAATAAATTATGGTACCATTAAAGATTGTGTTGTATGCCCTTGCAAAGATTGTTTTATTAACATTATGTGTACCAATCAATGTCATGATAAAGAAGTTTATGCTTATAAATTTAAAAATATTAGATCGGAAAGATTAATGAAAAAATTAAATGAAATGGAATTGGAATCGAATAAATATTTTATTTTTCTCATAAAATAAAAAAAGGAGGATCAGAGATGATCCCCCTTATAATTAAAATAATTATTATTGAATTTTAATTTTTTTAGGTTTCACTACGTCTGGTTTAGGAATATTAATTTTTAAAATGCCATCATGATATTCAGCAATAATATCATCAAACTTTACATTGATTGGTATTTTAAAACTTCTTTCAAAACTACCATATATTATTTCCTTTTTATAATAATGATCTGATTCATCTTCTGTTGTTATTGATCTCTCTCCTTTAATAATTAGTTTTTGATCAATAAGATCAATAGAAATTTTATCTTTATCAACTCCTGGTATTTCAACTTTAATAATTATTTTATCTGTAGTTTCATAAATATCAACAGCAGGATTAAATTTTTCATTACGTGGTACAGGAAAAAAATCATCCCATGTAGTATAAAACCGTTTGTGAAATACATCTTTCAGTGGGTCCCATTTACTAATATCCATTGTTTATCTCCTCCTTAAAATATAAAGTCAAGCATCTTTAACTTTAAATAAATATAATCCGAATTAAAAATTTGTCAAATAAAAAGGAAATAATTTTTTAAATGATGCCAATAAAATCTAAATGCCCCTGTATTGATTGTATTACATTACCAATATGTAAAAATAAAGTTATAATTGATTATAGTAATTATTGTGTAGATATTAACAATATACAATGTGTTCACCTTATTGATTATATCTTTTCAACATTATCTCATAAAAAAAGATTATACAAAAAGGAATATTTGTTAACTGAAATATTTAAATTTACATATGATGATAGATATTATATTTCAATTGGTAATATAAAATGCACTTGAAAAAAGGAGAATTAAAAATGCGAGCAATAATTACTCGACCCAATAATGATGGAACATATGACGAAGTGGGAATGAATAATCGAACAATAACTAAAAATTATAAATCAAAACAATCATTAAAGAGATACGCAATACCTGATCATTTCAAAAATAAAGGAAAATTGCGAATTGAATATTTTATCAACATTTATAATGAACCATTTGATATTGAATATATTTGAGGTAATAGTAAATGAAATTTAACCTTCCTTGTGATGGTTGTATAATTATGCCATCATGTAAACATAAGATAAGAAAAAAATTTATTGATCTTTTAATAATTGATGTGGAATGTATCATATTAGATAAATATATATCCGAGGTAAAACATCGTTATATGGATCAAGTTAAAACACATTTAATAGAATGTATTTTTAAAATAAATCATGATAATAATAAAATTTTATATATGTATTCGTCAAAATTTCATTCATTAAGAAGAAATATATGATTAAATATAATGATGAAAAAATAACGATTGATCAAGCAGTTAAAATAATACTTGAACGAGAAAGATATGGTTATGTTAGTATATCCTATTTATTCCCAAATGCAACTTTAAAGGAAATCAGTTTAATAGAAAAGAAGTTATGGGAAATAAAAAATAAGGATACTAAACAATGAATCAAATCTGTCCTTGTACTCAATGTATAACCCGCCCAATATGTAGAAATAAAATTAAGATTAGTTTTATAAAAGAAAGTATATCATTTCAACCCATAACAAGTAGTTGTATAATTTTAACTGATTATATATGGGATCAAGTAAGAAAAAGTAATAGAGAAGTTGAAATAAAAAGAGAACTGATTGAGGATATATTTAAAATACAAAATTTTCATAATTATTTAAGAGTCTTTTATAAATTTAAAATTGACCATAATATTATCAATGAACTATCTAAAATCTTTAATATATGTCCAAAATATTCTTGGAATGAATAAAGATGATTTCTGCTAATTGCCCTTGTATCAACTGTATTATATTTCCTATGTGTAATATTAAAGTACAAGAAAAAAAACATGTAAGTCCTTATTTCCTAAGTTATGTTTTAACCTGTAAAAAATTTGATATGTACATAAATGATAATAGAATAGGTGGTTGGGATCAATGTCGTAAACTTAGAAAAAGAATTTTTAATGTGTAAAGGGTTAAAGTTAAAAAATGAAAAAGTTAAAATGCCCATGTGTCAATTGCATTACATTACCCATATGTAAAAACAAAGTTATAATAGCACTTGATGGAACACTCCTAGATTTTATAAAATTAGATTGTATATATCTTCATGACTATATATGGTTAGACATGACTGATACAAATGCAAAAAGAAATCATATAATAAAGGATGTATTTAAAATAAAAACATCAGATGAATTTTTTCATACCAGTGGACCTGAAATGATTTATGAAAGAGTATTAGAAAAACAAAAAACCTTAAATAATAAATGGTATTGTACTTGAGTATGAAACAGAAGAAGGAATTAAAAAAAATCGATTACTTGGGTCAAAATAAAAGGTTGCCATGAAACAAAACATATGTCCATGTATAAACTGCATAACATTCCCTATATGTAAATCAACTAGAATTATAGTTGATCATAATAGACAAATTTTATATTTACAAGGTTTATTCCATTGTAAGATCTTTTTAGATTATATAAAACAAGATTTTAATAATGAGTTATATTTTAATTTATTAGAATTAGCAAATAAAGTATTTAAAATAAATAATGTTAGGGATTATTATATATTCACAAGTTAAATTTTTAAATAAAGGAAACTAATTTAATTGGTTGAACAAGAATATGCACTCACTTGTCCTTGTATTGATTGTATCCTAATACCTATGTGTAAAAGTAAATTTGGAAAATCTAAAGATGATGTGTATATAATTTTAAGAATAGCAATACATTGTAATATGTTTTATAAATATGTTGATAATAAAAACTATAATCATATGAAAACAAGAAGTATATTGAATAAAACACTTTTTTTAAATAATATAGGTAGTTAATGATAGGGAGTTAATAAAATGAAAAATAATGAATGTCCCTGTACTAACTTGTATCACTTCACCTATATGTAAAAATAAGTTTGATTATATAAATGATATGAGTGCAATTTGGCAATTAGCATTATATTGTAAAATATTTTATAAATATATTGTTGATAATGAAAAAAATGATTATATAAAATTAAGAAATATACTTTATGAATCATTTAATATATAGGGAGGTTGAAACTTAAATCATTGAATACTTTTATCGAAAACTGTCCTTGTATTAATTGTATCACATTACCTGTGTGTAGAAATAAAATTCAACAATATGATGATATAATTGATATGAATTTAAGTTGTAATATATTATTAGATTATATGAATGCCTTTAAAAGATATAAATATCTATATAGAGAAAGTCTTATTAAAAATGTTTTCAAAATATTTGATGATAATAGAATAAAGAGAAGTTATTTATATAATATATTATTGTCCTAACCCAAAGGAGTAAAGGAGTTTAAATAAAAAATTGAATCTTCAACAAATTCCCTGTCCCTGTATTGAATGTATTCTAATACCTGTATGTAAAAATAAGATATATGAATATTATGGTCGTTACTTTTTAGTATTATGTAAAGATGTATATACATGGGTTAATTCAAGTATGGATGGTAAGTATTATAATAGTCGTAGACAAGTATTTAATGCTTTAAAAATAGATGGAAAACATTTAAATGATGATGTAATATTTACATATAGGTTTAAATTAACAATGAGTAAGTTTTATTGAGATTGGTTTTTGGTTTTTGAGTTTGATTCTGAAAAATAAGGTC
>OBJA01001765.1_pt1 | contig 13957 bp, 20 predicted proteins | sample 1519751 | NCBI WGS metagenome assembly OBJA01 (sample SAMEA3881238, study PRJEB22517) | soil metagenome | biome: lake sediment; feature: soda lake sediment; material: sediment, water from around vicinity | place: India | collected 2013-12-23 | depth 3 m | reverse complement strand
GGAGCAACAGGCGGCCCCTGCCGCCGGCAACGGGCCGCCCTGGCTGCAAAAATAAATCGCAGCGGCGATAAGGCGGGCCAAGCCCGCCTCTTTTTCGAGAACAATTCATGGGAAAAATCGAGCAGGAAATTCTCGCTGCTATCGATAAGGCTATTTTCGAGCGGCAGGAGGACAGCCGGCGCAGCCATCTGGGCGCGTCACTGATCGGCGGGCCGTGCGCGCGCGAGCTTTGGTACAAATTCCGCTGGGCGACGACACGCAAACACCGCGCGCAGTTATTGCGGCTGTTTGATCGCGGGCACGAAACGGAGCCGCGTTTTATTAAATGGCTGGCTGACGCAGGGTGCGAAGTTCGCGCGCATGATCTCGAAACCGGCGAGCAGTTCCGTATCAGCGACGTTAACAGCCACTTCGGCGGATCGTTAGACGGCATTGCGCGATGGCCGCAATTTTTTGGATCGCAGGAATTTTTGCTGGAGTTCAAAACCCATAACGACAAATCATTTAAAAAATTGCAAACCGAAAGCGTCAAACGCGCGAAACCAATACACTACACGCAAATGCAGGTTTACATGGCAAAACGAGATTTGCCTTTTGCACTCTATTGCGCAATCAACAAAAACGACGATCATATCTATTTAGAAATTGTTCCTGTCGATGGCGGTGTTTATCCTCCCGTGCGTGCGTACGCTGAACGCATCATTGTCAGCGATGTAGCGCCGCCACGCATCAACAATAGCGCCAGCTTTTATATCTGCAAATTCTGCGATGAGCAAACGGTTTGCCATTACGGCGGCATACCCGGCGTTAATTGCCGCACGTGCATCAGCAGTAAACCCGTTGAAAATGGCGAGTGGCACTGCAGTCGTTGGGGGGCTGCGATACCTGATGAATTTCAACGCGATGGCTGCGAAAAGCACGTTTACAAACCCGAACTATTCGATGCCGAACTTGTGGAGAGTGCAGATAGTTACGTCGCGTTACGTTTCAAAAATGGAAAAATTTTGCGCACGGGTTGTTCACCCGATGTTATTTCGAGCGAGACACTATGCAGTTTCGAGACTATCAAAAAGCTGCCATCGAAAGCGTTTACGAATTCTTTGTAAACGACTCGCAAGGCAACCCGGTCATTGCCATGCCGCCGGGTACTGGAAAAAGCGTGGTCATTGCCGGCTTCGTGCAATCGTTCATCACGCGGTATCCACAGGGGCGCATCATGATGCTAACGCACGTCAAGGAGTTGATCGAACAGAATTTCGAAAAGCTGATTGGCCTGTGGCCAGCAGCGCCTGCTGGTATTTATTCCGCCAGCGTCGGCCGCCGCGATGTTGGATTCCCCATCACGTTCGCGGGCATTGCGTCGGTTGCGAAAAAAGCGGCGGCGTTTGGCCATGTCGATTTGGTTATTGTCGACGAATGTCATCTGGTGTCGTCGCACGGTACGTCGATGTACCGACATTTTATCGACAAGCTGCGCGAACGGAATTCATGGTTACGTGTAATCGGATTGAGCGCGACACCTTACCGTTTGGGTATGGGCCTGCTCACCGAAAACGGTTTGTTTTCTGGTGTCTGTTTCGACAACACGCGGCTGGATCAATTCAACGAATTGATCCGCGAATGCTTTTTAGCGCCACTACTGCCAAAACGTACCGACACTGAAATTAACGTGGAAGGTATCGGAACAGTTGCCGGCGAATTTAATCAACGCGAGCTGGAAGCTATTGTCGATCAGGAGGAAATAACGCGCGAGGCGCTGACCGAATTAATGGACATTAACACAACTTGTCGCCGCAAACATGGATTGATATTTGGTGCTGGCGTGATCCATTGTGAGCATATTGCAAAAATGCTACGCGATCGTTTCCACGCGGCGGCGTACGCGGTGCACTCGAAAATGTCGCTGGGGGAGCGATCAAAATTAATTGCCGATTTCAAAGCGGGAAAAATTCAATTTCTCGTTAATAATAATTTGTTAACGACGGGTTTTGATTTTCCGGATATCGATTTAATCGGCGTATTGCGCCCTACAAAATCGCCAGCCCTGTGGGTACAAATGTTGGGGCGCGGCATTCGGCCTGTTTATCACCAGCGATTTACGCACGCGATGTTGGGCACGCGAGAAGGCCGCTGGGCAGCCATGTGCGAAGGACCAAAACAGAATTGCATTGTGCTCGACTTCGCGGCAAACACATCCAGGATTGGGCCGATCAACGATCCGAAAATTCCCGGCAAGCCGAAAAAAGGTGGCGCTGGCGTTGGCGCGCCCGTGCGCGTATGCGAAAACTGCAAATGTTATAATCACATTTCCGCCGTCGCCTGCGAATTTTGCGGCGCTGAATTTACGCAAACTGTGAACATCGAACGTACCGCCTCAACCGTTGAATTAGTGCGCGGTGCACCAGACATCCCGCAGGTTATCGAGATCGCAGTTGATCGCATCGAGTTTCGGGAATCGAAACACGGCGGCAAGGTGCCGACGCTGCGCGCTTCGTATCAATGCGGAATACGCCGTTTTTCAGAATGGAAATGTTTCAACCATCCGCCGAACAGTTACGCTCATATGATGGCGCGTGAATGGTGGCAAAAACGCTGCGCTATTCCAGGCACCGCGAAACAGTGGCCGGAAAATGTGACGGAAGCGTTGGAGCGTACGCACGAAATAAAAGTCCCGCGCGCGATTCGTGTTTGGCTAAACAAACGCCGCGATGACGGCGGCTATGTTGACTGACGGCGAGGAAAAAGTTTTGCTGCGGTTGCTGCGGGGCCAGCAGCGGCGTTGTTGCGTGACGTGCGATTACTTCAACGAAAAGAAAGAAATTTGCATTCTCCACAATATCAATCAGCGGCCGCCCGCACGTGTTATCGCGTACGGTTGTGATCAATGGGATTCCATACCTTTCTAACAAGGAACAATTATGCCGCTTACAGTTAATTTTATTGGTGAAACAGCCGAAGAAATCGCGGTTATTTCTCTCGCGCGTGCAATGATGGAAAAATTGTCGGAGAAAAGCCGGGAAGGCGCTTCGGGTTGGGAAACGTGCAGCGCCGTTAATCTCTCCAATTCTCTGCGCGAACATGTTGAGAAAGGCGACCCGGTCGACGTAGCGAATTTTTGCGCGTTTCTTTTTGCGAAGGGGACGAATATCGCAAAAGACTGCTTTCCGCCCGTGCACGTTAGCTACGGTTGCACGCGCGTAAAGCCGCTGGATCAGCCTGTATTCCAACTTTCTGCGCGAATCAAACAGCTTGTCGAGGTGTACGGTTCGTTACGCGCGGTAGCCAGTGCTTTGGATGTTGACGCAGGCTATTTGTCCAGGTTGAGCAGCGGGAAAAAAGAAAATCCACGCTATGAATTACTCCGAAAACTCGGGCTGCGGGCTGTTACGTTTTATGTGGAAGCGAGCGACAGAAATGGTTAAAAATTTTAAGCGGCTTTTAGCTGCGCTGGGGCGCATCAGTATAGAATTTTGGTTCGCGCTTGCTTTGAGTGTGTTTTTAACAATGGTTTCGTTGATCGCATTTTCAATAATGGCGTGTTTAGGCATACGCGGGGCAGGTGCGACTTTTCTGGCCGCTGCGATTATCGCCCTGTCTATTCTGGTAATAATGAAATTGAGGTGTTATAAATGCGAAAAGTAGCTGCCCTTTTCGTCGACGAAAAAGGAATTTACCCAGAAATTAGAGGGGTTGACGTCTATGGGAAGTCGCGCGACGCGCGTAATTATTCTGATAGCCTTCCTGTTGTCGCGCATCCGCCTTGTAATTTATGGACAAATTTTGCTTTTGTAAATTACGCGCGCTGGGGAGGTGCGCATAATAAGCCGGGAAACGACCTTGGATGTTTTATGAGCGCGCTCGCCAATGTTCGCCGCTGCGGCGGCGTGTTAGAGCATCCCGCGTCGAGTCACGCTTGGAGAAAATATAAATTAATGCGCCCAGAATGCGTTGGGTGGCAACGTGTATGCGACAACGAATACGTTTGCGAGATTTGGCAAAGCGCCTACGGGTGCCTCGCGCGTAAAAAAACTTGGCTGCTTTATGTTGGCTGTCGGCGCCCCTTCGCGCTGCGCTGGCTGCGCGAGCCCGGAACGCATCAAATCGGTTTCCACGATCAACGAGGGAAATCGCGAAATCTGCCGACGATCAGCGGGCGAGCAGCTAGCGCGACGCCCCCTGATCTCGCGCGAGCGCTTGTGAAATTGGCCTGGCATGGGCGCTTACTATAACAAAATAATATATTGCATATGTTACCGGAGTGTAGTATATTACTCGCATCAAAACACAGCGGAGAGCCCAAAAATGGATTACAGACTCGATTCAGCGCCGGCTGGCGCCCGCAACGGCGAGCAGGAGAGCGCGACCCTGCCCGCTTTTGTGGGCTGTGACGAGGACGGTTTGGCCGTCTATCACCTCCCGCCGGGAGCGCTGGACGTATGATCAGCGCATTCCACGGTCTGGCCGCGTATCGCGGCCAACGCAACCCGCTGGCGGTTGCGCAAAAACTCCGGGCGTGCGCTGACGCGCCCCAGGTTTGCGTAGCCGACAGGCCGATCGGGCCGATCGGCGCAATATTTTTTGGCGAGTGCCAGCGGCTATTTGATCGCGATTGCTGGTCAGAGTTGCGAGATGATGGCACGCGAGAGGCCACGGGCTGGTATTGGGAGCAGGAGTTGCTCGGCGATATCGAGCAGTGGGAGTTCGAAAAATTTTGCGTGGAACATATTGAGTCGCCGCGCTCATATTGCGAGGCATGGATGTCGCCGACGACACTGCGCGCTATTTGGGTTAAATCGTGGACGCAGGCGCCTCTCGTTAAATGCGCGCGTATTTTAGCGCGCAACCGGAGCGTCCCGTTACTCGTGCTGGACGGCACGTGCCGCATATGGGACGTGTTAGACGCTCAAAATTTACCAATGCTGGGAGTAATAGGATGATTATCAATTTGACACAACACCCTGCCACGGCCGAGCAGGCGGCCGCCGGTGTAGTCGATTTGAGCGGCGACGCGCTCAATGCGCTGCGTGACGCGTTGACGTTTCACGCGCTCCCGACGCGGGAGGAAATTAGATCGCGTGCGGAATACATCGCGGCGCTGGCCGCGTACGCGGGCGACGATGCAGGGCCGCCGACGGCCGCGATGATTGGGGGCGCGGCTTATTTAATGAGCGCGCTGGAAGGCGCACTCGACGATCTGTTTATCACGCCCGTGTACGCGTTCTCGCTGCGGGAGAGCGTCGAGCACGTTGAGGACGACGGAGCAGTCGTCAAGAAAAATATTTTTCGTCACGTAGGGTTCGTGGTCCCATAAAAACTGTTGACAAATATTTTGGGTGTAGTATTCTACCCACATGCCGGAGCGATAACCGCCCGGCAAACCCGGGCCGAGGCCCTCTAATAGATAGGTGATCGCGATGAACAGCGTTTCCGTAATCTGCAAACCGTCAGATTCCCGCTGCCGGTATTGGGCGCTGAAGTGCCGCGCCGATCAAGCGCTCCCAGCGCCGCAGGATCTCTACGGGGCTGAGTCCCTGCGTAAAGCCCTGCCGCAGGCATGGCTCAAGGGCGACACAGAGTTGTTCGCAGGCGAATTTATTTTTGTCGGTGAGGAGAATCATCATCGGAAAACGCGTGGCTGGAGCTATGCTCTCTGGTGGGTAGACGCAGCCGGAAATCTGGTTGGCAGAACGCCGAACACGGATACAAAACTCAAGCTGAAAGCTGCGGGTATCGACCCGCAGCTTCTGCGGGGCAGCGGCGACGTGGCTGCCATGGTGCGCCTCGCGCACGGTATCCGCGCGGGTCTCGTAGACGCAGCGAAAATCAACGCGTGCGTCTACGAGAACGCCGACGGAAAATGCATCTAACACGTCAGGAGCAACATCATGGCAATCGAAAAAATCATTCTGAACGGAATGAACGAAAACAACATGGGCGAGGCATCCGCTGCGGATGCCGCAGGCTACCGCGAATGGATCGCCACGGAATTCGCCCGCGAATACCCCGGCATCGACGTAGAAATCAACGAAGCGGACGCCACCCGCGCTGTCGACCTGTACGGCGACTACACGGCGGCAGAAGAGGATTCCGTCAACGATTTCGCCCAACGCTGCTGGGAGCGCTGCCCGTGGTCGTGGGTGGAGTAACACACCCCGTCGTTTGTTGCCGCCCTGATCGACGATGAGTATGGCATTTAACACGTCGCGCCACGGATGGCGCGTGCTGCATGGAGAGGAAAAATGGTCGAATGCATAGAGTGTGGAAAATCTGTTGAACTATGTGGCGGCCGAGAAATCGTTTTCAGCCGAAAGCAGGGCGTGCACCACGCTTGCGTACGTGATGCCGTCAAAAATATTTTCCGTCAACGGGAAACTTTGTTAGAGGCGCTAACGCTAAGCCGCGCGCTCAGTCCCCGAGAACGTTTAGCCTGGATAGCAGGCTATATCAATAGTGAGTTCCCGCAGGTGGCCGATGCTATCATGCGGGATCTGAAGGCGCTGGAATGAAAGGCTTCACATACTCAAAACGCAACCGCGCGCCGGCAATTTCTCGGGCTTTTCCAACGAAATTTCCGGCGCAAGCAGCAGCCTACGCTGCAATAAATCCGATTCTCGCGCGCAATTACGCGCTTTGTCGCAACAGCCCGACAGTCAACATCACGAAAACGCGGCATCGTCATCATGTTAGAAAACTCTCGCAATTCAAGCCGCGCGGGTACCGGTAAGGAGACAAAAATGTTTTACAACACCTGCGAAAGTGCGTGCTCTACCTGTGGACATGAACACGCGCGCAATGATCGCGTTAACGTGTACGGTCAATGCATTTTGTGCGTAGAGCGCGAGCGTGAAATTCTGGAATTGAAAATTTTGGCAACGGGTGTCGGTGTTGAATACATCGACACCCCTGTGGATAGCGCCCGATGAACACGTATGCTGGTATCCTGCTAAAAGTTGGCGCAGTAATGGCGAGTGTCGAAAATTTTATGCAGATTGAAACAGCAATCAATTACGTTAGGCTGGCAATGCGCGCAACCGGAGAAAAGGACACCGATATGTTTCTGGAAAAAGCACGCCGCTTCAAAAAGTTTTTCGATATCGGCGCAGAACGCGCGCGAGCTTTGCGAATAGGTGAAAAATGGACCGGCATCGTTGAGGAGGCGCGCGCTTGCGGCGCAGAAAGCGACGAGGAAAAAAACGCTTTTTACACGGGCTTTTTCAACGTAGCAGGTGACAGCACTTTTATTCATGCTGACGAAAATGATATTATTATCGCTTTCTCACGCGCGAAACGCACGTCAAAAACAGCGAGGATCGACTAATGGGCGCCGTGCTGATCGACTTGGACAAATTGTGCCTTGTAGGGCACTACACACAAGCCGCCGACGCGTGGGCGGTCGCAACGGACAATGAGCTTAGCCACACTGCGCTGCTTTTTCATCGGCGCGAACTGTCGCGGTTTGGTTCGATACAACTGGCCGCAATTTACGAAAACACAATGCAAGGCACACGCGAATTTCCGCCGGAAGTTGCCGCCGATTACGCGCTGTGCATCGAGTTCGTCGCAGCAGTCACGTTCGACCTGCCCTATGATGTAACGCACCCCAATTACAAACCGCTCCGCCCGCGCGAAAAGCTGGCGGATTATCAACCCGTAGAGGAAACTAAAATGGCAGTATCAAAACCGAAACGCGCCGCAAAAACCGGAAAACCGCTCACCGACGACGTGCCCGCGTTCGCGCGCGAAATCGACGTGCCGGTGCCAACGAAAAAAGCCCCGGCGAAAAAAACCGTAGCTAACGACGGGGTGAAGATGCGCGCGACTGCTCCGAAAAAAGCCCCGGCGCAATCTGTTCCGGCGGAAGCGGTACCATCAAAAAAAACCAGGCAGCCGCGCGCGGCCGGCGTAACCATGCCGCGTCCAGGCACGAAAGCGTTTAAAATTTGGGAAATTGCCGACGCGCTGCACAAGAAAAACAAGCTCTCCACTGAAAATTTGGTAGCGGAAGTCGAGAAAAAAGGGCTCGAAGGCAGCACAGCTAAAACGCAATTGTCACTGTGGCGCAGCTTTCACGGCGTTGCGCCCGTGCGCAAAGGCGCACGCGGGAAAACGGTTGCGCCGAACGCGCCGGCGAAAAAGGCGCCGGCTGCGAAAAAATCTCCCGCGAAAAAACCTGCGAAAAGGAAATAGGCTGTCATGCTCGCGCCTGCCATCGCTTTCGTCAAAAACGCCGTGCGCGGGCACGACGATATTTTTCCCGCGCTAAATCATTTTTACATCAGCGGCGGCAGGATCACGGCAGCAAACCATACATTTTCGCTATCGGCGCCCATTGATCTGGATATTGAGGCGGCGCCGATAGCCGACAAATTCGCGAAGGCGGTCGCGATTGTGTCGAAGCAAGAGAAAAAAATAGTTATTTCCCACACCGGGCCCACTGTGGATATACGCGGCGGGCGATTCAGCGCGTCGATAAAATGCCTTGCTGATCCATCCGCTTTTCCACACCAGATTATCACGGGCTCGCCGATAGCGCTCCCGGAAACGTTTTTAAACCGGCTCGAATTGCTCGCGCCGTTCGTCGCGCAGGATACATCGCGGCGCTGGGCGAACAGCATATTGATTCGTGACGGCTCACTATTCGCAACTAACAACATCACACTGGTGCAGGCATGGGTCGGCATACAGTGTCCGGAAATTTGCATTCCGTTGGCGACGGTTGAAGCGTTGATCAAACTGAAAGAAAACCCGCGCGCGGTGCAAGCATCGGGTTCGTCTATCGCGTTTTTATTCGAAGGTGACAAGCTGCTGTTATCGGCGTTGTACAACGAAACATGGCCCGACAGTATTGCGCGATTACTCAATACGCGAGTAACTGCGCCGCCTACCCCGGTCGATGATAAATTTTTCAATGCTGTTAAAAACGTCGGTAGTTTTTCCGACGATGCCCTACAGATTATCGAATTGACCGGCACCGAAATACGTTCGGACGGCGCAGCAGAATCATATAAAATAAAAGGATGCTGTTCGTTTAGTGCACCTGTTCTCTCGGCGTTGCACAAGGTGGCCACGCGTATGCATTTCGCTGCCATGCCAACGCCGACATTATTTTTTAACGATGAATTGGCAATACGCGGTGCAGTTGCTGGTATCAGGAGCAAAAATAATGGCGCGCCATGACTCTGGCCTGTTCTGGGAGGACACGCCGAAAATAATTTCTGAGCGGAAAATTTCTGCGCGCCCGCGCCCGCCTGTTCCGGAAACTGGCTGGCGGCCACCTTCGGCGTTCCCTGATCTACGTAACACGCATGTCATCGCCCTAGATGTGGAAACCTACGATCCCGAGTTAGACGATTACGGGCCCGGCTGGGCGCGTGGGCGCGGGCACGTCGTCGGTCTGTCGGTCGCAGTTGGCCAACAGCACAAATGGTATTTTCCGATTCGCCATGAACACGAACCCGAATACAATTTGCCGGTTGATAACGTGCTGCGTTGGGCGAATTATACATTATCGTCCAATATTCCGAAGGTGGGCGCGAACCTGATCTATGATGTTGGCTGGTTGCAACACGAAGGGGTTTGTGTGCGCGGCAAGCTGTACGACGTGCAAAACGCGCAAGCGTTGCTCGATGAATCTGGCGACGTGAACCTTGATCACCTTGCCCTAACATATTTACAAAGGGGCAAGGAAACTAACGATCTTTATCAGTGGCTGCAAAAAGCATTCGCACGCGCGGAACGTTACGCGCGAAAAGATATTTATCGTGCATCGCCGCGCTTAGTCGGCCCGTACGCCGAAGAAGATGCTGCGCTACCGCTTGAAATTTTGAAACGACAATGGCCGCTGTTGGCGGAGCAAAAATTGTTGCACGTTTTCGATATCGAAACGCGCCTTATACCGTTGCTGATCGCTATGCGTTTCGCCGGAGTGCGCGTCGATCTAGAAGCGGCCGAGCGCCTATACACGACACTGGCAGAAAAAATCAGCGTTTTGCAATCGCAGTTAAACGCGCTTGCCGGCATGGAAGTAGTCACCGGCAGCGGGCCGAGCATGGCGCGCGCATTCGAGAAAGCCGGTATCGATTTTCCGCATACCGCCGCCGGAAACCCCAGCTTTGGCAAAAATTTCCTTGAGAGCGTCGAACACCCTATTGCCAAACATGTTCTCGAAATTCGAAAGCTGGAGAAATTCCAGGGCACCTTCGTCAAATCCTACGTGCTCGACGCAAACGTTAACGGAAAAATTTATTGCCAGTTTAATCAATTGCGCGGCGACGCGGACGGAACGCGCTCGGGACGTTTTTCGTCGACGAAACCCAACCTGCAAAACATCCCGTCGCGCGACGCTGAAATAGCGAAAATGGCGCGTTCGATGTACATTCCGGATAGTGGACATAAACAGTGGCGCAAATATGACTACTCGCAGATTGAGTATCGCATGCTCGCGCATTATGCGGTTGGCGAAGGCGCCGATGATCTCCGCCAGCGTTACAAAGACGATCCGCGCACGGATTACCACGTTTACACCCAAGACATGGTTAAACAAATTGCGGGCTTGGCCATTGAACGTAAGCCGATCAAAAATATTAATTTTGGGCTGTTGTTCGGTATGGGCGAATTGAAATTAGCGCGCGACCTGCATTTGCAAGCGGAAACCGCTAAAAATTTATTTGCGGGTTACCATACCGGCAACCCCTATGTGGGCGCGACGATGAAAGCGTGCATGGACGAAGCGAACCTATACGGGTTCATTTCCACAATTCTGGGGCGGCGTTCGCGCTTCAACGTGTTTGGCCCGGCGAATTATCGCGGCGACCGTAAAATCATTTTTCCGCTGCCCTATGAAGATGCCGTGAACGAATGGGGCGCTGTCGAGCGCTGGGGGCTTCATAAAGCGATCAACCGCCGGCTCCAAGGCTCCGCCGCTGATTTGCTCAAAATGGCGATGGTCCTTGCGTGGGAAAGCGGTGTATTCGCGCGCACTGGCGTTCCGCGCTTGACCGTACACGATGAATTGGATTTTTCTGATCCGGGCGGCGCTGACGATGCTTTTCGTGATCTGAAAGAAATTCTTGAAAACGCGATACCCCTTAAAATACCTGTTATAGCGGATGTTGAAATCGGCCCGAATTGGGCGGATGTTAAGGAGATCAACTGAATGAACGCGGGTAAAAACCTTGAAACGACATTGTCTCTAGCAGAAGGTACGCTTGACGTTTTAGAAAACCTCATGGAAGGCGACATTAAACGCGCGGAATTCAGCCGACTGGTTTTAATTCCGCAAATAAAAGCTTTCATTGAGATTGTTGGGATACAGCAATCTAAAATTGATAAACTAACCGACGATCTTCACAAACTGAAATCCACAGTGGAGAACAAGCGCGCTGGTTCTGAAAAACATCAACGCTAAGCGGCGCATTTTAATCAACCCGAAAAAGGCAGACCGATGAATACCGGCCCGTTTCTTCGCTTAAATTTCCTCGACGCACGACTCTGTTTAGCGCTTGCGCTAAAACTTGATCCGTCAACAGCACTTGTGGAAAAAACTTGCAACAATTTAATGGTGCAGGGTAACCGACACCTTAGACCATTTTTATATCGCATTCAGTCGGCAAACGATCCACGCACGTACGCGCGAAAATCCATTTATAAAGAGGATGAAAATCTTGAAAACACGTCGATATCTACAGCAAATAGGGCTGGACTGGAACAGCAAAAAAGATCTTCGGCTCGACGCGAACGCTACACTATTGAACGTGACACGAATAAAAAACAGGCCCTTTCTTATGGTGGGTACCCCGGAGATCAATTCGGAACGGCGGGTGACGATTACGGTCTACCCGGTAGGATTCAGCAGCACCGCGCCCGGTAAAAACCCGACACGAATACCGCTCGACGGGGCTTGTCTGGGGACACTGGTGCAGGATGCCGATAGCGGTATTCAAATTCCAGTCACATTTTTTTATACAATCGACGGGCTCAGTTAAGCAGCGCCGCGCCGTAGCATGGCCGCAATACGGTTGGCCACACCACGGCCCCAGCTCGCCCATTCGGCTGGTGTGGTCAACCGTGGATCCGTCAACGCATCGATGCGTTCCGCGTTGAAGCGCGCGATAACTTTTTGCTGATCGCACCGCTGCGCTGCGCCCGCAGTAATCGGCCCAAGATACCCGTCATCCGCAACGCCAAGCGCGCGCTGTAACGACTGCACCGCGCGCTTCGGATTGGTATTGACTGCCATATCATAAAGCTGGGCAGCAAGTTTCAACGGAATATTTTCCGCGTTCGTTTTCAGCCAAAATTCATGATAATAAAAATCGCGCACCAGGTTTTTCAGATACGGATCATCCCATTTTCCCCCATTATCGAGAATTTCCCAGCCTGCCCATGTTGGATGATAGTTGCGTGCGATGCCGGCGAATGTCCAACCGCCAGCATCGTTAGGCAATTTCGACAGTTTGTATCCGCCTTCATTGCCGTGCGTAATCGCGAAGCATTCGTCGAAATTTTTAGTCACTCTAAATACCTTAACGTGCGATAACGGGTAGATTGTTCTGAAAATGGCATAGATTGCTCAACAAAAATACCGCCCGGCGGTGCTGATGTTATAGAGTAGTTTCTTCTTGGCCCGGATATGCTAACAGAGTTAACTAGCGCAGTTACGCCATTTGGGGCTATGGATACAGTTGTTCTTATTAAGCTTGGCGAGCTTCCTGAAAAAGCTTCCATAAGCCCCGTGAATTTATGTACAAGTGTCGCTTGGTCCAGCACACTCATTCGCATTCCACTTTGGTAGTAAAGAAGCACAACTTCGCCAGAATGCGCATTAACATCTAACGCGTGCACGTCGCCTGCAAAATCCGGAGTAATTGAACTCGCCACAATCTGCCATTGTGGCGAGCCTTCCGGAATTCGCTGATAGACGCAACTTCCGGGAAGGCCCATAAACCCGACAAAAAGTTTTCCGCCGTCGCTTGAGAATTTAACACACCACGGGGTTTGTCCCGCATCCTCGACGGTCATTGACGAAAAATCGGAAGTGTCGTAGATAACGAGTCGATTTGCGCCGGTGGCGGCGAGATAGGCGCCGTCGGGAGAAAAGCTGAGACCGTCTAGATTACGTTCGAACCAATCGTGTGCTGTTTTTGAATAAACACGTGCGCCTGTTGTGTTATCAAAAATGGATAGGTAGGGCGAAGAATCATGGCCCGCTGCGGTGTAGTCGGCACTGCACGCGATACAGCGCCGGGTTCCTTGTCCAGTAATAATTCCTAGAGGTTGCGAAAGGTCGCCAGTTTCTCTATCGAGGAATGTAACAACAGAATTAAACGTGTTGAGTTCCAAGCACGCAATTTTGTCGGAATTTGGAACATTTACGATATCGACGTACTCATTTGTACCAAGCCATTTCCTAGCGTAGTCCTCTAATAACTCCGTGCCTGGACCGCCTCCTTCGTAGGACGTTAATGACATGATCAATAAATTGTCGCCGGGTTCTGGCCCGGGTCCAGGATCACCGCCCCAATCGTCAACGATTATTTCATCTGGCCATACGTGCGATTGCCCGTTTTTCGCCGCCTCGATATTCACACGGCCCGGCGCACAATAAAATGCAATGCGCCCTTCTGCTGTGGTTAGAAACGGATTACCGATCGATTTATTGCCGTCGCGATCCGCGTACAACGCTACTAGATCATCGGTATCCGCGTCGGTCACTGTAACTACCACACCGCTCATTGGTCGGCGGAATTCATCGCGAACGTGGCCGTACCATGCACCATATGCCATTTCAGTCAGCCCGGAAAATCATCGATAAGAACCACGTCGCGCAGCAGTGTCACGCGCGCGCCTTGTGTGATCTGGATGTTGCAGCGGCCAACGCGCGCGTAAAAACGGAAGCGGCCGAATTGATCCGCCGTGAACGGGTTGTCCTGCGCTTCGTTTTCGTCGCGGTCTTCAA
>OBJA01001764.1_pt1 | contig 13961 bp, 21 predicted proteins | sample 1519751 | NCBI WGS metagenome assembly OBJA01 (sample SAMEA3881238, study PRJEB22517) | soil metagenome | biome: lake sediment; feature: soda lake sediment; material: sediment, water from around vicinity | place: India | collected 2013-12-23 | depth 3 m | reverse complement strand
GGCTGGATTGCCGGACTTGTGGCTGTGATTGCTGGAGTAGCAACCTATTTTTACAATACTTCAGCAACCTTCAGGGGCTTTCTATGGGGTTTATGGGATGCCGTGAAAACCGTTTTCACAGGCGTTTGGGGGTTTATCAAAGAGGTTGCCGGGGGTATTTTGCATTTACTCCAGGGAATCTTTAACCCGCTAAACTGGTTTGACAAGGATTACTCTTTCTCGGAGGGGTTTAAGCAAATTGCTGACGCTGCTTCCGATTACGGAAAATCGATCGGCGAATCATTCAGTAAGGGCCGCCAGGAGGGCATGGAGGATTATTACGCTGACAATCCGGATGAACGTCCGGAAACCAGTCCGAGCACATCGACAGGCCCGACAACTATACCGCCATCGCCGGTGATCACTCCCGGGCAGTTGTCACCATCAGGAACAGGTTCGTCCGGGTCAGGATCAGGAGCGAAGAGTACAAGTGGATCCGGTTCATCTTCGGGGATTAAAAATATCTCCCAAAAGATTGACATCAAGAACTATTTCACCATTAGCGGGGATGCCGACAAAAGCAGTTTTGAGGCCATTGCCGAAAAAGTAGTACGTGCCATAAATGATAAGTTGAGCGACAGTATTGTAGTAACATCATGAGTGAGTATAAGCCATCCATATTAGATCAGCGGCCAAACATTGACACGGGCTATGTGAGTAAACTGTTGTCGGATGTGTTTGGTGTTGAATCGCCGGTGTATGTGCCCTGGTTCCTGGAACGCACTTACAAGGCCTTGCCCTACACCGACGTGAAGGAAGCGACGCCGCCTGGAGGTTTGGCTTCGCCTTACACCAATGTGGAGGTAAAAGCCGCCGATCCGGAGTACGATGATGCGCCAGTAAGGTTCGGGTTGAAAACCTTCGGGGCTTTTTGGCTAGAGGGAGGACCATATAAGCAGTGGGATCTTTACAGTGGATTGCCAGTTGACGTTGAAATGCGTGAATTGTTGATGCCTTTGGCTACACTGGTCGATTTTAGTCGCGCCAAATCAATAGTTAAAACACCGGTACTTGGAGGAGTTGGAAGTGTAAAGGAAATCTATGGGTTTGAGGATTGGAGTATTTCCATCTCCGGGATTATCCTCCCGGATAGCCTGAATCCGCTTACCCAGCAAACGGTTGGCGAACAGATGGAGGCTTTACAGTTGTTCAACGAGGTTGCGGGCTCCATAAAGATAAGGGGAAAGCTTTTTACAGATCGGCAAATTGATCGTATCGTCATTGAGAATATGTCATTTAAACCGATTCAAGGGCGCCCCAATATGATGCAGTATAGCATCGATGCGATTAGTGACAGTGATGTTTTTATAACAGGAGTTAACGAATGAGCACGTTTGTAATGACAGGAAAAATCATATTCCCGGCTAATAATGGCCGTGAAGAGTTTGCTATCCGCCGCTTTAGTGAATGCAAAATAGAGAGTTCCTGGAAGGGATTGACGGACACTGCCGAAATCGTTTTGCCTCGGAAGGTGAATGACTTTAATCGAAAAAAGGTTAGTGAATGGTTTCGCGAAGGTGACCCGGTTGAAATTTGGTTGGGATATGATGGTAACCTGGCCCTGGAGTTTCAGGGCTACATTAAGAAAGTTCCGGCAGGCATACCACTTGTGATTAGTTGTGAGGACGAAATGTACCAACTGAAACGGGCAACGGTCAGTGTTAGCAAGCAGGATTGCAGCCTGAAAGAACTATTACAGGAAATTGCTCCGGGTTATACCATTGTGAGCGATGACGCCAGGCTTGGTAATGTTCGTTTTTCAAAAATGTCGCCCAGTCAGATTTTAGAAGAGCTTCAGAAAAACGGTATCTACACTTGGTTTGTAGGTAAAGAATTGCATGCCTTCAGTACAAGTAAAAGCGATGCGGGTCCTGTCGAAATATTATTGGAGCGCACAGCAGCCGAAAGCCTCAAGCAACGCGAAATTGAAAAGACACTGGTCATCATGAGTCTGATCCGGAAGAAAGGAAAAAAACTACGGGTTGAGTTTGGCGATGACCATGCAGGCAAACGGATCACTAAAGAAATCAGTGGCATTGAGCTAAGTGAAGCTGAACTAAAAAAGGAGGCGGAAAAGCTTTATGAACTATCCAAGCAGCCGGGTTTGGATGGTGATTTGACACTGTGGGGAGTTCCGCGCGTTCAGCATGGTTACCGGGTGAACTTGAAAAGTGTCCTGTACCCGGAGAAAAACGGCAGCTACTACATCGATGCTGTTACAAAGACTTTCTCCAACCAGGGATACAGGCAGGTTTGTAAACTAGGATTGAAAGCGTCATGACCCTGAAGAATGAATTAGACCGGTTTGGGCAGTTGTTTAAACGCCATTTAAACGACAGCATGAAAGCAACCCTGCGTTGGGTTTCACCAACTGAAGTTGACTGGGAGGCGCAAACTATGACGGCGGTTGATGGTGACGGGCTTGAGTTCTTTGATGTGCTGCTTGGAGTTGGAACGACGGCGGTTAAGCCGGTGGTTGGTTGCGACTGTTTGATTGCCATTGTGGAGGGAGATGAGTCAACAGCCTTTATGCTTTATGCCGATGAGGCGGAGGAGGTCCTGATCAATGCCGAAAAAATGGAATATCATTCGGACCTGATCCAGTACAACGCCGGCGAAAATGGAGGCTTGGTGAAGGTTGGGCCAATGGCCGATTGGATGAAAAAAGTAAGCAGCGACTTGCAAACGCTGAAAACCTTGCTGCTTTCATCGACCGTGGCCGGCAATGGCGCCCCGTTAGCCATTAGCTTTAATCCACAGACACCCGTGCCAAAGAAGGAAGATTTTGAAAACGAAAAAATTAAGCACTGATGAAAGGAATGTTGGTTGATACAGATTTTGATATCCAGGTGAATGTCCGCATAAACGGCGGCCTGATTGCCGGGGGTCTGGTGGTTGGCGACAATACCGATCAGTGCGCAGCTTTGGCCCTGTCGATGCAACAAGGCGAATTAAAGGAGGATGCGCTGCTAGGCGCCGGACTTTACAGGTTCATGCGCGGCAAATATAGCCAAAGCCAGGTTGATCAGCGCATCCGGCAGCATTTGACTCGAGCAGGTATCAGTTATCCGAACTACAAGCAACGGATTGGTTTAACGATAAAAACGGATGAGTAATGAGACTATCAGAAAATTTTACCTTGGATGAATTAACAGTGACAGGTACCGGCTTGTTAAATGTACCGACACCCGGAGAGTTGGATAACTTAAAGCTGTTGGTTGAACATGTGCTTCAACCCTTACGCGAAGCTTATGGGCAGCCAATTCGTGTTACAAGTGGCTTCAGGTCAATGGCAGTTAATGCCAGCGTCGGCGGTGCGGCAACCAGCCAACATACCAAAGGCGAAGCTGTTGACTTGGTTTGTCGTGACAATGCCGCCATTTTCCGGATCATTCGGGACCGGTTGCCATTTGATCAGCTCATTTGGGAGAAAGGTGATGACATGGAGCCCGATTGGGTCCATGTAAGTTATAAACCGTTTGGTGGCCGCCGTGAAGTGTTGCGGTTTAAAAACGGTAAGTACGAACACATGTAATTTGACCATTATGGACTATGCAGGAATGATCATGACACTGCTCGGAGGGGGAATTATCGGAAGGTTCTTAACCCTCAAGTATACCAGGCAGAAAGCTAAGGCAGATGCTAAGTCTTCAGAACTGGATAATGTACAGGAGGCGATTACCATCTGGCGAGAAATGGCTGCGTCTTTAAAAAAAGAGATTTCAGAATTGAGCCATAAAAACGAAAGTATGCAAAAGGAATTGGAAGGCCTCCGAAGGGCGGTCAATCGCTTGTCTTCGATTAATAACCGAATGGTGAAGCTCCTGGATAAAATCACGCCTGAAAATCTTGAAACGATGGTTGAACAAATTAAAAAGATACACGATGAAGGCTAATCTGATATTGTTTTTGCTGCTGATCGTAGCGGTTGGCTGCAAAACAACGCGGGAATATACATCGATGAAAACCCAGGTTTCCGAGTCTGTACAGAACAACATCCGGAAGGCAACCGATAGTTTTGACAAAGTTGATGTGAAGAGCAACAGAAACGAACAGTCAATTGACCGTGACAGCCTTGTTTTTAACGAAACAGTTGTTGAGTTGAGCAAGCCCGACTCAACCGGATCGCAATACCCTGTTAGGGTAACCTACCGCGAAGCTACCCAGGTAAAACAAACCGAGAAGCAAAGCACGGCGGTACGCGATTCGGCTGCGATAACAGCCAGCAGCGAACAGCTAAGCGACAACTCGGCAGTACAGACCGATACAACCATTGACGAAGAAACAACGAAAAAGACCAAATCAACAACGTGGTTTCCCATGCTGATTTGGTTGATCCCGATTGTTATGGTGTTTTTCGTTTTAATGCGTTTCGGGGCGTTTACGAAGCTGGGTGGCGCAATAGTCCGCTTAGTGAGGTTTATTTCAATTTAAATAGGATTTAAACGGGTATTATGGCAAATTACAGGGTTGGTGAAAATCAAAATTTCTTAGACATCGCAATTCAGAAATCCGGAAGCATTTTGCCGGCGTTCGATCTGGCCGTTGAAAACGGGTTGTCAGTTACCGATGATTTGGAGCCTGGCCAGGTTGTGAAAATGGTACCCGTTCAAAATGCAGATATGGCCGATTATTTGGCAAAGAACAATATTGTCCCGGCGACAAAACCGACGTCGGATGATGACCTGGGCCGCCTGTTCGGCCTTGAATTTCCTAAAGAATTTGCATAATGGCACGTACACTAGACGAAATAAAACAAGCGATCAGGGCTGACTTTGCAGGCAACATTACCCTACAGGAAGCTTATGGCCTTGACCCGGCAAAAACATTCGATCAGCAGTTCAGCACGGTTTCCCTGGAGGCCATTTGGACCTTTATTGTGGCTTCGGCCATTTACCTGCTCGAACTGATCATCGACAAAAAAGAAACAGAACTGGAGGCTTTGATTGCGGCTGAATATCCTTTTTCGTTCGCCTGGTATTACAACCGGGCTTTGGCCTTCCAGTTGGGCGATACGCTGGCCTTTGACGAAACCAGCTACAAGTTTGCTTATCCGGTTCAGGACGAAAGCAAACAGATTGTGAAGTTTGTGGCCATCCGCCAACGCGAGATTGAAGGCGTGACCAAATTGCAGGTTTACGCGGCCAAAGCCGGTAAAGTAGCTTTGAGCGCCAGCGAGCTGGACGCGTTTAAAGCCTACATCCAACAGGTTGGCGCGGCTGGTACCCACTTTCAGTTTATATCGCTGAACCCCGACCTGCTCACCCTGAACCTGGCTGTTACTTACAACCCGCAGGTACTTGGCTACGACGGCAACCGGTTGGCCGGTGGCGGAAAGCCGGTTAATGAAGCGATTGCCGCTTACCTGGACGGTATTAAATACAGCGGATCGTTCAGCCGTACCAAGCTGGTTGATGCCGTGCAGGCTGCTGTTGGCGTGGTTGACGTGGTGCTGGGCGACGTGCTGATGAACGGCGACCTGGTGAACTCGCAAACCTGTGAATCAACAAGCGGTTTCTTTTCCGCTTCAGTGATAAACGCAACCTATACGCCTGGTTATGATAGTTGATTGGCAAAAATACGTCCGGTTTTTTCTTCCAACCTTCCTGCGCAGGAAGGTGATGGTTGAATTGGTTCGTACACTGATCTGGCAAATCCCAGGGCTGTTTTCTGGGTTTGCCATTTGGGCTGAAGGCGCGAAATACAAAGCCAGTGTTAACGCTTCCAAAATTTCACTGGAGAAACTGATTGAACGTGAATTTGACACTTTGGCAAACATTGAAGAACTGGACGGAAAGCCAACTGACTTCCTGGTGAATGTTTCCGGCACGGTGGATGAAGTTCGCCTCAAGGCTTTGATTGACCAGCATAAACTTGCTGGCCGGTCTTATGCCTTCCGGATCGGATCAATTGCCTATTCCTGTGAATTCATCAATCCGGTTTGTGAAGATATTATTGAACTTTTCACTGTGATTTTTAACGAGCACATGTGTGAGGATAACGGAGTAGTGATCATTAAAGGCTATTTATTCCAGTCTCAATCAACTCAGTGGCAAGTTTATCTCACATCCTCCAGACCGGTTAAGTCAAACCTTAATGTTTCCGGACAAATAAGCGGCAGGGATGTACTTGGAACGCTGTTCTTTGTTGCCGATTTTTCTGGCACTTTTCCCAGTGAAGCAAGTGAAGCAAATATCGATGTGGTCATTGATGCCGCTGGTGCATCGTATTACTTCATTTACGCGCCTTCCGTAGTAATAAACCCGATAAGTGACTCCTTTTATCAATACGAATATCAAAACTTAAGCTAATGGCAAATACAGGATATCAACGAAGCCTGACCATCGTGGTCAATAAAACGGTGGCTGGCGTGCAGCAAGCGGGCTATCCGCGTACTTATTTCGGTCGGTTCGAATTTACGTTTAATGGCACTACTTATCCCCCTATTGAAACTTCCAGGATGGCCACCATGCCAACAGAAGATTACCAGGCACGCCTGGAGGCATTTAAAAGTTATATAGAAAGCCTCGAGGTTGGGCTGGATGTGGATGAAGCAACGGTGCCAGGTGGCGAAGCTTACCGGGAAAATTTAGGGGCTTGCCCGATTAACTAAAAACTGAAAACTTTAAACTGAAAACTGAATTATGGCAACAATAGCAAACCTGATCTCCAGGATCAACGAGATGAGTTCAAGGACCGGTAAATTTTCCATTGGCAAGGCTGATCTGTTCAATTTATGGAAGGATATCGTAAACCGCCAGCAAACAACGGAACTGAACATGTCGAACCTTGCAATACGTAAGGTTTATTTAAGCATAGCGGCTATGAATGCCGATGCTGCGGCCCCGCTTGGCGATGATGGCGAAAAGATACTAAAAGGGCAGTTGGTGGCTATCAACAATACCTCCGATCCGCTGGAGATGGGAAAGGTGTACCGGTACTCAGGAACGGCCTGGGAAAATGTGGGGAAGATTGGGGAGATGGGGCAGAAAGCGGATAAAAGCGAATTGGAACAATTAAGGGTTATTGACCTTAACCTTTTCGATCGGGACACCCAAAAGCTGGGATATGCCTTGCCAGAAAACGGCGTTTTTCAAATAAATGCGACACGTGATGTGTCAGATTATATCGACGTAGAGGGACTGACTAAGATCAGATTAACCACGACGGATGATAAACTCGTCTGTGGTGGTGTGCAGTTTTTCAATGCCGACAAGGCAGGAATTGGCATCACTGTTGGTTCTTTTACAAGCTATGTTGAAGAATATACTGCCACAGTTCCGGTAGGGAGCAAGTGGGCAGTGGTGGTTCTTCGAAGGAACGTTGCTGGAGAGGTATTGCCTTACATGGGCGATACGCTTGTAGTGTTGCCGGAAAATAGAGAAAATGAGGTTATAGGTGTTCGACTGCACGACCGTAAGTTCATCGTGAAAGGTACTGATCTTAATCTTTTCGATCGGAGTACCCAAAAGCTAGGATATGCTTTGCCGATAAGCGGCGTGTTTCAGATAAATGCGGCACGCGATGTATCAGATTATATCGACATAGAGGGACTGACAAAGATCAGATTAACAACGACGGATGATAAACTCGTCTGTGGTGGTGTGCAGTTTTTTAATGCAGACAAGGCTGGAAATGGTATCACTGTTGGTTCTTTTACAAGCTATGTTGAAGAATATACTGCCACAGTTCCGGTAGGGAGCAAGTGGGCAGTGGTGGTTCTTCGAAGGAACGTTGCTGGAGAGGTATTGCCTTACATGGGCGATACGCTTGTAGTGTTGCCCGAAAACATCCAAGAACAAGAAATTGAGGAGATAATCATCAATGATAGAATTTTTAATCCCTCCAAAAGTGAGATATTGTACTCCCGGATCAAGAATAAATTGAATAAAGATTATTCCATCCCGGAAAAGCCGACAGGAAAGAAAGCAGTCGTTTTTGGCAGCTCAAATACGACACAATATTATGGCACTTGGTTTCCTGATCTATGCGATTACCTAGGTATTACAGACCGTAGAATTTATGGTGTCGGCGGCAGTACATATCCTATTATCCCGGGGTCAGTGGTTAATGCGGGACACTCCGGATTGGCTCCATACATTGTCGGACAGCCGAACAGCATGGTTACTGCAATTGAATATGTGCTTGCGAATTATGGGGACTACATCCCGGATGTAATAATGATAAATTCAGGCATGAATGAAGCAGATCAAAACCCGCCACTCGGAGATATAGATGTCGTTTTGACAAAAACACTATTGGAAATAAGGGCATCTACAAGCGGTAATTACGGTGTGAACACTCTCTCCGGCGCAATGCGCTGGTGTCTTGAAACATTGATTGTCAACTTTCCTAATGCGACAATCATACCATTGCTGCCGTTCCAGGCGCAAATAAATATTTCAAATAATTACCGTAATAATATTATGCCATTGATGCAACAGATGTACAAACTCATGTCTTTGCCTGTCGTCGACTGCTTCAACGAAGGAGGCTTCTATTCCCGGTTTGAGAATGCACCTCCTTACAAGTACACACTTGATGGGATTCATATCAAACTCGGCGAATCTGTTAACGAAGCAGGCAGATTCGTACAAAACCAATTCCTGCGAAATGCATTCAAACGGGTGTATTACAGTAAATCAAATATCATTTAGATTTTTAGAAAATCACCGGGGCTTTTAAATAAGCCCCCGGTCACGGTTAGCTCTCTGACCTTCTAACCGTACAAAATGCGACAACACCGCATACCCGGAGACTAAATGTCTTCAGTGCGGTGTTGTCGCATTTTTAATTGTCAGAGGTTTCAAAAGTATAAATTATTTCGATTTTATGAGAAAGTTTTCACAGTCGCCCCTGCCGTTTCAGGGGCAAAAAAGGAAGTTCGCAAAGGGCTAACCGGCTTGTTTTGCTTGTTCGCAAATTGCTGCCAGTTCTTCCAGATTGATTGGTGTGGTTTGATCAAGAAACTTAATCACGTTCAGGCATTTTATCCGGCTTTCGTCGTCCTGGTTGTTGAGCAGGTGCATGATCTGGTAGTGTAGCTGTAAAAAGAATTCAATTGGGTTTTGGTTGTAAACGCGGAGTTCGATAATTAATTTGTTCTGACGTGCCTTTACACATGATGTTTCGCTCGCCTCTGCTGACAGGTCAGCATTCATGCATGCAGCATGATCTTTCTTCAGTTGTTTCATGATGTAATGATTTTTTTGACGTGCGGACGAAAAAACAGCGGCGCCCACTTACCGCTGTCAAAGTCCTCATTACTGCGGGCTTGCACAGGCCATTACAACCAGTGCACGGGGTTAGACGCCGCCTTATCGTAACTCCATAACCAGTTGGTTATGGCAGCATTGATCGGGCAGTTCTACCCGCAGTATTTGAAAACTTTGACGCTGCAATGTTACAATTTTTGGTTTTTATTCACAACTAGTTGATTCAAGTGCATAAAAAAACTACGCTTACCAATAGTCAAGTAGCGTAGTTTTTAAATGTAATTTAAAATCATTCAATTCATTGGCATACCAGGTTTCGGGGTTTAACATGGTTTATCTCATTGAACAGCCTTGTCAGTTCTTCAATGTCGATCGGCGTGGTTTGCTCAAGAAATTGAATCACTTCGAAACATTTTATCCGGGCATCCTCATCTTGGTTGTTGAGGAGGTGCATGATCTGGTATCTGAGCCTTAAAAAAACATCGACCGGGTGTTCCTCACCTGAAGTTTTAAGCTCAATTATTAACTTGTTTCCATCTACTTTAATCATGCCAAAGCCCTCCTTAATTCAAGTTTAATATTCCGATCGTCTCTCAATGTGCGGCTGCCGCTAACAATAAGGCGCAGGCCGTTTTTGGTGGTAAACCACGCCGGGTGCGTGTTTCCAAAAATCCAGATTTTAATGGCTGTTGGCCGCTGCTTGTTCAGTTTACGGGCAATTTGCGAAGCACCGGTACTGGCTTTAATGGCATGGCAAAAGTCGTTGATGCTGTAATAAACAACCTCATCGACCACAATGCGGCGAATGTTGTAGTGGTTGACCTTGATAAAGTCGTACTCCTGGTTGCGAACATCGATGTAGTCGGGCTTTTCGTCGGATTGTGTAATCTTAATGCTGCCAGCCGGTGGCAGGTCTCGCTGTTCGAGACGGGTAAGCCGCTCGTTAATCACGCTGGCAATGCCCGTAAAGGTTTCGGTAAGCCGTACCATGGCCGCGGTAAGCTGGTCGAATTGGTTTGGTTTGGAGGTTTCCAATTGCTCCCAACGGATAACCAGCTTAGCCCGGGCCTCGTCGTTAAACTTGGTGCCCACATAAAGGCACTCGGTTTTAGTGAGTTGATACATAGGCCTAAGCTGTCCTTTTGAATCCTTGTACTCAACCAAGGAAAAACTTCCTCCGTTAACTTTAATCCAAGCCGGCTCCATGGCTCGAATGGCTTTTAAAACATCACTGTGGGGCTTACCGGTTGTATCGGCAATTTCGCGACTACTCATGGTGTCGCCGTGGTGTGGCAGTGAGTTGCCAGCTTCATTCTTTTTCTCCATTTGTATAGCATTAAATGGGTTAAAAACAGAGCGCTGCCCGGGGTAGGTGTGCTATACAATTCAACGCGGAGCGAAGAACCAGCCTCGGCTTTCGCCTTTGGCCACCATACCGGACAGCGCCGTTATTTTACTCAAAAAAATAGTCTCAGGTATTTGCTCCTGATGAATTGAATTGTATAGCAGGAGCAAATATATGAAATGATTTAATGATTCCAAACAAAATCGTCTGAATTGAAATTTAACAGCTTGTTGCCTTCCTGGTAGAAAGCTACTTCGATAATGAAGCTTTGAGCCTTTTTAATGCGCTCGATCAGTTCACCGGCTGAGTCTAAAAATATGAGGTCGTGACTGCCATCGGATGGCGAAGTGTAAAAAACATCGATTGGTTTTTCGTTGTCGAATCTCATGCGTAAACACTCAGAATAATTATAGCTTGAGATAAACTGTCCTTTAGTTACTTTTAGATACACTTCATTGTCGCCGTCCATATTACGAACGACTAAGTAAGCTTCTGAACCACCGTTGTACGGAAATTTAAAGCTAAGCCAGGTCATAGAGTAGATGCTTGCAAAATACCGTTCATCCGATGTCATTGGGTCTGTATCTTGCGAGTACTGCCACTGGTACTTTGTCTTTTTAACAGGTTCTACTTTCTCTTCAGCCTCTTTTGTTTCGGATTTACTTTCAACCGTTACAGGAGCTTTTTGAGCCTCTCCTTGTTTTTCATCATCCAAACTATTGCCGATCGCAGCAAGTATAAATAGACCGACGAACACAGCTGCAATAATTAAAAGTGTTTTCTTCAGCTTCGACTTTGGATTACTTGTTACTTCTGCTGTGTTTTCTGGCTGTTCGAGAGTTGCGCTGCCTTCTTTTTTTGTTGCAATGGCCCCAATTAAAGCAAAAATGGCAAATAGAAGTAATAGAATGCCCCACGTCGTATGTGTGCCTAATAGGCTAAACCCAATCAATCCAAGAAAAATGCAACTAATGATACTTACAGATTTTTTCATGTTAGTTAATTTAAATTTTTTGTTCAGCTAAAATAGCGTTTTTTGCTGCACTGCTGTTGTTTGCGGGCTAAACAGGCGTATTTTCTTAACCGTGTCGAGGTATCGGCTGTCGATGGTGGCCACACCGGCATCAAAGAAAACCTTCACGTCGCAGGCGTGCATGATCTCGTTGTTGCAAGCCGGTTTTTTATAGGTAGTTCCAAAACTTACCAGTACCACAATAAGCTTACGTTTGGCAAACTCGGCATTAAGGCGCTTCAGTTGCTCGTAGGTGAATTGCATGTATTGAACTGAATCGATGATGGCCATGCGGTAATAGTTGCGGCGGATTTTCTCCAGGAGCGTTTCAAAATCGATGTTTTGACCGATGTACAACCGGCTGCTTTCAATCCGGAAGTTATTGGCCCTGTCGCGCATGCTCTTTTTTAAAGCCTCTTCGTGCGAGCAATACAGGGCTTTGGCTTTGATGTGGTTGCAAAAGTGGTTCGCCAGCGAAATGGTAAAAACCGACTTCCCGGAACCGCTGGTACCGTAAAAGAAAAACATAGTTTTGCTCTCGATGGTACCAAACAGGTTGTTGTAGTAATCGCCCAGGTCTAACTCGTCATACTTCTTTTCTTTTAGTGTTTTAATGTTGATAATACGTGCTTTCATTTTTTATATGTATTGATTAATTTTTCATTGCCAGGTCGCGTATTTTCATTGCTTTGCGGGCTTCGTTGTCTCGGATAGAGGATAGCTGGTTAAACAGCTTTTTAAGGTCAGGCACGGTGCTGAAGGCATATAGGCCCTTCTGGTTGATGATGCCTTTTTTCATTTGCTCCGGAGTCATGATCCACTGGTATTGCTTTTTTGCCAGCTCATTGTTTACCGGGCTCCAATCTTTCGGATCAGGTTCAATTCCACGTTGAGCCAGTACCAACAGACAACGGTTGCGCCAGGTGCGTATTTGTTTGGCGTCATCCTGAGCCGGGCGGTTGCGTTTTCCCATCCGGTGTTTGGCGTCGCTGATTAACTCATCCATTTGCCGCTCTGACAAATCGCGGGTGCTGTCAACATTGAACCTCGCACTTACAATGACATCTTTGTATTTCACTTCACCCAGGGCAATCAACAATTGATGATAATGCTGGCGTTTGGCTTTTAATGTTTGGTCATCGTTCATTTGTTGTTTCATCGGGTTTTGGTTTGATGAGTTTCAAATCAATCAGGGCATCAATCAGGTTCACGGAGGTTTGGTGCTGAATGGTGGCCACTCCGTTTTTACACTCGGGGCATGTTACATCTTTGTAGCCGCGTGTGATCTTACTCGTTCCGCCGCAGTATGAACACATTTTTTTAGCGTAGGTAATCTTTGTTACCTGATATTCAACGGTGTTGCTTATGTTGCTCATACGGCTTGCTTTTGTTGGTATTCAATTTCAAATTGATGAATCTGCTGATAGGCAACCAGCCATCCGGGAAAGCCGCCCAGATTCTTGTCATCAATGTACTGATGGGCGTAGATTTTCCGGCTGTTGTTGCCATATTCGCGCACGTTTTCGGGCTTGTTGTCGTTTACCCGGTGGAATTTAATCCCTTGTTCCAGCAGCCAATTAATGGCCTCTAAAAGTTGGTCGCCGGTTCGGCAGGTGTAAATGATGATGTAATGGCCATCATCGTACAAAGTGTTTACAGTGTCAACAGCGTAAGGCTGTTGTCCGTCAATGGCGGGGAACTTTCCCCGGCTGATGGTTCCGTCAAAGTCAATGGCGATAATCATATTTTTAAAAGTTTTGAGTTTTGAGTTACGAGTTTTGAGTTTCGGGTTGAAAGCCCGCTAATCCCATAGCGATAATTGAGCGGACACATTCCTGGTGAACTTCTTAAATTCTACTTTATCAAAATTGTAGTTGATAATTTCGCAAATAACAAGTGCAAATTCATCACCTTCTGATATTGCTTTTAAAAAGCCATTTGAGTCATACTTTTCTTTGACCTTTTCGAGAGTCTTGAAGAATGCGCTCTTTATATTTGGATTGCTGAAATTAACAGTAAAATCGACCTCGTAATCCTTATATTTTGCGTTCAAGTCTTCAATGAATTTAACGTGATTTTTGGCGTACAGCAATTGGCTTAATATCTCACTTCCGAGTTGATCACAAAAGAGAAACACGGTCGCAATTCTCAGCTTATCTTCAACATTCAATACCTCTCTTGTCGTGTCGTATATTATATCTTGGATTTTCATCTGACTCATGTGCTTAAACTTAATCTTCAAAAGCAGTGCAACAATAATCATCGTAACAGGCACCGCAAAGGGTGCCCTGGCCGTCAATTTCAAAGCGATCTTCCCCCTTGGGGATTATTGCTCCGCAGCTATCGCAGA
>OBJA01001763.1_pt1 | contig 13962 bp, 9 predicted proteins | sample 1519751 | NCBI WGS metagenome assembly OBJA01 (sample SAMEA3881238, study PRJEB22517) | soil metagenome | biome: lake sediment; feature: soda lake sediment; material: sediment, water from around vicinity | place: India | collected 2013-12-23 | depth 3 m | reverse complement strand
TGCTGTTTTACCGAGTCCGCACAAGCTGCCTTTGGTGGTCCATTCAGCCAGTTTTTCAAGTTCCTTCAGGTCTTCCGGTTTTCCCTTCCCGGTTGTTATATTGTCCAGAATATCAAGCATACGCTTGGTTCCTACCCTGCAGAAAGTACATTTTCCGCACGACTCATCCTGGGTGAAGGAAAGGAAGAAACGGGCCATATCCACCATGCAGTCGGTGTCATCCAAAACAACAAGGCCACCCGATCCCATCATAGCTCCCATTTCGGAAAGCGATTCATAATTGATGGGGGTATTGGCATGCTCGGCCGGAATACAACCACCCGAAGGTCCACCTATCTGCACCGCCTTAAATTTACGTCCGTTGGCTATACCGCCGCCAATTACTTCCACCACTTCACGGATTGTAATACCCATTGGTACTTCAATAAGGCCACCACGAGCTACCTTGCCAGCAAGGGCAAACACCTTTGTACCGGTGTTGCCGTGGGTTCCAATTCCATTAAACTTACCAGATCCTTCCCGGATAATATAAGATATCTGGGCGAGGGTTTCTGTATTGTTCACAAGTGTAGGATTTCCCCACAGACCACTTTGGGCAGGAAACGGCGGGCGTATACGTGGAAATCCGCGGCTTCCTTCAATGGAAGCAATCAGGGCTGTTTCCTCGCCGCAAACAAATGCCCCGGCACCTTCATAGATAGCCAGCTCTAAATCAAATCCCGATCCCTGTATGTTTTTACCCAGAAAATTGTTCTCCCTGCAGATTTCAAGGGCTTTGCGTATACGGGTTACCGCCAGCGGATATTCGGCACGAATGTAAAAATAGCCCTTGTGGATATCTGTTGCATAGGCCGCTATAATCATTCCTTCAATAACCCGGTAAGGATAGCTTTCCAGAAGCATACGATCCATAAAGGCACCCGGGTCGCCCTCATCGCCGTTGCAAATCAGGTATTTGGTTTCACTTATTTCTTTTTTTACAAGTTCCCACTTCACACCCGTTGGGAAACCCGCTCCTCCACGCCCCCTGATGCCGCTGTTTTTCACCTCTGCAATTACCTCATCGGGGGAAAGTTCATTAAACATCTTTTTTATAGCACTGAAACCTCCCCGCTTAATGTATTCATCAATATCGATCGGGTGTATGATTCCTCGGTATTCAGTAGCTATAGGTATTTGATTGCCAAGAAAGGATGCAACCGGTTTTTCACGCATGCTGATCTCATACCGCTGCACCCCATCCCAGTTGCGATCGGTTTGAATATCCTCCGCAAAGTGCAGGATTTTATTTTTTAATCTGGCAATAATTCCGGGAGGTTGAAAGTGGCTTTCCACGATATTTCGGACATCCTCCGGCTTCACTTTTGCATAAAGAGTAGGTTCTCCTTCATTGGGAACCACTTCAACGAGAGGCACCTGGTGACACATACCCACACAACCTACATGTTTCAGCTTTACACGCAGGTTGTTCTGATTCACTACCGATTCCACCTCTCTTTCTATATCACCGCTGCCGCTAGCTACACAACAGGACCCAAGTCCTATACGTATTTCCCCTTTTATTTCGGACCCATCGGCTTTGCGGAACTTTTTCACACCCTTTTTGTTCTGCTGACTCTCAAAATCTTCGATTACCTGATCTACCTGGTCGGGTGCCACATGCCCGTAGGTAATATCATCCACCTGCACTACGGGGGCAAGTGTACAGCAGCCGAGACAGCTGACCTTTTCAAGGGTATAAGTTCCTGAACCATCGGTATCACTGTCTGACGGCAGTTTAAAATGCCTGCGGAATGAATCGTATACCAATCCGGCCCCCTTTACATGACAGGCTGTGCCCACACATATCTTAACCATGTGCTTTCCGGCAGGCTGCATCCGGAATTGCTTATAGAAACTGGCAACGCTAATTATCTCAGAAGATGAAATGGACGTTTGTTGCGACAGGTATCTTAATGCCTCTTCGGGCAGGTAATTGTATTCGTTTTGAATAGCCTGAAGCAGTGGGATAAGGTTCTTTTTTGCAGAACCTTTCTCTTCAATTATGCGGTCAATATTGTGAAATTCCTGATTCATTAAAATCTATTCTGTTTCGCTTGCCCTTCTGATTTTCATTATTGCATATCAGAAGCCTGCACATTTTCTAAAAACCGTTTTACGTTTAATCCCCCAACTCAACATTTTTTTATTTGCCAATACAATACAAATGATCTTCACCCCTTATGTAAAGTTTACCATCGGCAAATGCAGGTGTGGTTCCCGACGATTCGCCCAATTTATTTTCAGCAATCAGTTTAAGTTCTTTACCGAATTCATAAATTCGCGTAACACCATCATTGTCCATCATAAACAATTTTCCATCGGCATATACAGGTGAGGAATAGAGTGTACGGCCTACATCGTGTTCCCAGTACTGCTTGCCCGTTTTGGCATCGTAACAAACCAGAACGCCGTAACTGGTTGCAATTACTACCAGGCCATCGTAGGCTAAAGGACTGGAAGCTTCGGGCAGGTACATATCGTCTTGCCACAATATCTCCTGTGTTTTTATATCAATGGCAACAAAACGGGCATATTCATTACCGGCATAAACCACGCCATTGTAATATGCCACTGAAGGCCCTACTTCGCCCATCATACAGTTCACCGACCAAAGTTCCTTCCCCGATTGCACATCATAGCCGGCAACTGTTGGATCGGCTGTAAGCACAAGCTGATAGTTTCCATCAACTTCAACCAGAACGGGGCTCGCCCATGATATTTTTGCATTGCGTGCTGTTTCCCAGATGGTGGTACCTGTTGCGGCATCCAAAGCTAAAACTTTACCGCCCTTATGGGTATCGTATTGAACCAACAGCTTATTGTCCCAGGTTATTAATGAAGAAGAGTGACCGTAATGATTATCGGGAACTCCCAGGTTACGTGCCCACACCCGTTTGCCTGCCATATCAGTTGCCAATACATCGCCTGTGCCGAATACGGCAAATACCCTTTGCCCGTCGGTGGTTACAGTAGGTGCCGAAAGACCTGTGTCTTCAGTAACCCGGGGAGGGGATGAAGGCGACCCTGGAATATTGTCGGCTTTCGCTGTCCACAACAATTTCCCGTCGGCCCGGTTGAAACAATAAACCTCACGGCTTTGATTATCGGCTCCAGCAACAAATATTTTATCACCCCAAATAACGGGGGAGTTATAACCATGTTTTGGGACAGGGGCCTTCCAAAGAATATTATTGCCCGAGGCCCCATCCCATGAGGTGGGTATATTTTTATGATACATAACTCCCTGGCCCAGAGGCCCACGAAAGGAATTATGATTTTTCCTGACCTGGTCGAGGGTAATGCCGGCTACCGAGGCACGGGCGGCTTGTTTTTCAGCATCAGCAACTGGTTTTTGCTCCACGGGTTCGGTTCCCTCCCAACTCTGTCCATTTTCAGGATCACCTTCCAATGCGGCCATTTCCTCAACAGAAACTGCCGGTTCAGCTACTGCTCCAACTTCGATCACCTCAATTCCTTCATCCAGTTCATTTTCCTGAATTTTATTTACTGAAGCTTCCACATGATATATATCCAGGTAATTCATTGATGAAACAGAAGCAATAAAAGCAAGCCCGAAGACTACCAATCCAACTGCAATGATCCATTTTTGCGCCAAAATCCGACCCGCAATTTCATTTTCATGGTCTTTTGAAGGTTCTTCAATTTTCGATTTCAGCGAATAATAAACTGTTAATGCAATAATTAACACAATGGCACCTCCCAGCAGCAAATATGCCCCGGTGTTAATCTGCCACAGGCTTGTAAAATAAGCTTTCCGGGCCAGCAGGTCAAAATTGCGGATTTCGGCTATCAGTTCCTGGTTGTTTGGATCTGTTTTCAAACGGGTAACCAGTGCTTCCAGGACCTGGCTTTCAACCGGATCGTTACTAGAAATTTGCCAGTAGTTAAGCAACAGAAGCGAAGCCACCACAATACAAAAGACTCCTGCCAGTAAGGCAATATTTTGTGACAATCGTAATTTATCGTTAATGGTCATGTGCATCAATTTTGATTTTCTTTATTTATCAACCGGACAATAATCCATACATCGGCCGCAACTAAAGCAGTTGCCTTTATGGGGCACATAATCCTGGCGTTTGCGGAAGACCACCGTATTGAGCAGGGTCATTCCCACAACGAGACCTAAAAAGCCACCAGCAATCATACTGCCGGTATAAAATTTTCCCCTTATAACTTCTGCTTCCATTACAAGGGTATCCATAGTTTTACCCGATTTAAGGAATGTCTGTACATCAATGTTATCCGGATCATTCCTTACCGCCGGATTAGCAATCATCAGTTCAGCAAGATATACATCTTTATGTCCTTTTGATAAAAATACATGCGATTTTGCTCCAATAAAAACTCCCAGTGCAATCCATAACGGTATCAATGCCGCATATACAATGAAACGTTTAGGTCCCAGGCCCGATTTCAGAACCTCTTTTTCTTTTGTTGGATAGTCAATGGCATCGAAGGGGCATGATTTTACACAAAGCTTGCACTGGATGCATTTTGAAGGTGAAATTGTTACATGTTTACTTGAGAACCGTGACATCCAGCTCAGCAGGACACCGTATGGACAAAGAAACCGGCAATAGGGCCTGCCGATAAACATTCCAAGCAACAAAAAACTGATGCCCAGTGCGATCATCAGGAACATGCCGTCCATTCTAAAAAACCCGATAAACGGATCGTAACGGCAGATAATAAAGTCGGTACCGGTTGCGGCATATAATACAGCAAGCGAGAGAAATATATATGGGATCAGCCCCAGAGTTTTATTCAGCCACCTGGGCAGGCTCAAGGGTTTAACAATAACCAGATCCTGCAGGGCTCCCAGCGGGCATACCCCCCCGCAGAAGGTTCGGCCGTAAAAAAGCGCAACAATAAGAGGCAGTAAAAAAAACAGCAAGATAACTATGGAGACCGCATAGGTAGGGTCAAAAAACGACAGGGTTACATTTTGTATGGCCCCGATCGGGCAAACGCATCCGTTCCGGAAAAAACCGAAATAGGCTACTGCTGCAATAACCAGCCACATCATACCGCGCCTCGACCGTTTTTTAATCATCAGCCAGGTAGCCAGTATCAGGAAGCCAACGAGCACAACAACATCAAAATATTCCATCATCTGTGCCCGGGGTTCAGGTGTTTCGGTTGATGGTTGCTGGTAACCCGATTCAAATTCAGGCCTTGGGAAACGTTGTTCCTGTGCATTTAGTGACCAGGAAGTTAAAAGCATAGCTAAAACAAGGAACCTGGAAAAAATAAATATCATTTTCCCTGCACCTGCCATTCTCACAATTTTATTGGTAACTCTTTTCATTCGATACTATGATTCCTCACTTTTAGTAAAACCGCCTTTAATTTTATATGCGTCGGAAGCTTTCACCCGTTTAATGGCATTCGACGGGCAGACCCGTGCGATGGAACATTCGTTGCAGTTAAGGCAGATGCTGTGTATAATCTGCAGGTGAAGCGAGCCGTTTCCAAAAGAGGTGCAGCCGGCCACACATTTGGCACACCCAATACACAGATCTTCAATAATATGGTACTCGAAATAGGGCTCTTCGATAAACCTGCGTTCGATGGCAGCTGTAGGGCACAATTGATTTTCGCCCGCAGTCGAAAGTTGGTTGGCATCGGGTTTAAAATACCCGCCGCACAAATCGCAGTATCCACACAAATCGTATGCATGAATACACTTAACGGCTGAAGGAGACATTACACAATCGGTGGCACAGCGCCCGCACTGTGTACATTCAAACGGGTCGATCTGCCACACGTAATCCTCACCGGTCATTTTGCTCAGCGACAAGCCTCCGATGCCGCCCAAAGCAAGTGCCAGCGAAAGCCGGGCTCCGTTCTGGATGAACTCCCTGCGGTTTGTTGATTTATTTTTTTCCATCGGTTACCTCCTTAGCCTGGGGCAAATCACAACCCGAAAGTTTCCCGCATTTGACACACGATGGGGAGATGCTGCAGGTTGTATCAACCTGATCGTTAACAATCAGATAACCCGCAGAAACTGCCATTCCGCCAAGGATTATTATCCGCCCTCCTGTTTTTAAAAAGTCCTTTCGGTTCATGTTGCTTATAATTTATATTGCATTCCCTCTTTTCTCACATCGACACCGATTTATTCAACGGGAGTAAATACCCGGATCATTTTGGTATCGAAATCAAGTGCATATATGTTGTTTTGGGTATCGGCAGCGATATCGGGTGCCTGCCCTTCACCGGAAAACTTTACCGGTGCAGCCACCACGCCGTCCAATTCCCCCGATTCCTTATAGGTTTTTATCCGGACCAGCCCCTTCTCACTTGTAACAAACCGTCCATCATTCAAAAATGTAAAGTGGGCCGGGTTACAGCATCCGCTGAAGCCTTCGGGAGTAACTCCCGAATGTTTCCAATGCCTCCTCAGATTGCCATCGAATGTATAATTTTCGAGTGAATGCAATCCCGGGTTAACAACCCACAGTTCATTCTCACTGTTGATGCCGATATCGAACGATGGACTGGGGACAATAAATCCGTGCAGGGCGCCTTCTTCTGCTTTACCGTCGAATGCATTGAGTATTTCACCATCGTGCGAGTACCTGTATATTTTTCTTTTACCGGCATCGGCAACAAACAGGTAATTGTCGACAGCGGCCATAGCAGTGATATGGGAGCTGTTATCCAATGGTTGCCATTCACCCAACAGGTTTCCCTGCTGATCGGCAACAAAAACCTGGTTCTTTACGGCAAGGTAAATCGTGTCGGCAAACACCTCGAGAATAACCGGATTAAAATGAAATGCCAGGTCCGCAATAAGAGCCCCATTCATTGAGATAATCTTCAGCCTGTTATCTCCGGCAACATAAATTTTATCGTTCCAGACTTTAATGGCTGCAGGCGATTCAAACCCAATCTTATAATTCCTGGCCTCCCTGTAATTGATCAATGAGGGATCAACTGATTTGTAGGCTTCGATGTTTAAAGCAAACGGATTGGCCTCACTCCTTCCGGGTCGTTCGGATCGGTAATCGGCAACAATCAGGACTACGATAACTGCAGCCAGGATTATGAGAAAAAATACAATTCCCTTGTTCTTCATTCCCGATAATTAAAGGTTTAAATCAATACACACCAGTGTATTTGCATCACGCATCAGCAAATACCCGTCGGCAATGGCAAAAGGAGCCCAGGCATCGTGTCCGTCTTCAATCACCTTAACTTCATCGAGCTGGATATACCTTTCGGTACTGGGCTGAGCAATAAAAAGGGTCCCATCGTCACGCAGGATAAACAATTTACCGTCGGCAATGAAGTAGGGTCCCAGTCCAAACCGGTTCTCAGAGCCGCTCGTCCACACAGGCACCTGTGGGTTATCGGGATGCACGCATACCAGCTGGTTGCGGTTAGCGCCTCCGTCTTTTGGCATAATACCCAGCAGGTGGCCTTCCCAGAAGAGGGCTGTCTGCTGTTCGCAGGCAAGGCCTTCACGGGGAGGATATTTGGTGAGGACTTCTATCGAGAAGTTCCCGTTGTTTTCAGTCAGTTGTGCCATCATACTGCCCGCACCATAGCCTGCGGTCATAAAAATCCTGCCGTCGGGCATGCAAACGGGTGAGGGAGCCACCACCGAATGGTTCCAAATGGTAGTGCTCCAAAGCACGGAACCGGCATCCTCACCGTCGGCGGCGATACCTACAAGCGCGCCGATGGCGCTGTATACATACATCTTTCGTCCGCCATAGGTATAGGGCATCACCGACGAATGCGACATTTTCCAACCTTCAGGATTGGGTGTTTCCCAGATTTTTTCACCTGTTGCCAGGTCAATTGCCACCATCAGCGCAGTGCCGCCGGTAGCTATAATGGCTTTACCGTCATCGATAAGCGGACACTGGCCCGTATACCAAAGCGGAATTTCCGATTCATAATCCTTTGCCACATCCAACCCCCATATCAAATCCCCGGTTTCACGGTCGAGGCACATTACATGGCACATCGGGCCCATTGTTAAAATAAAGTCTTCAGTAACGGCAGGAATGGTACGCGACATGCCATGATTGCGCTTTATATTCAGGTTGTATCCCCGCTCCCACATCTCTTTCCCGTCGACAAGCGAATAACAGCGCAATATGTCGGCACGCTGCTCCTCGTCGTAATCCAGCACGTAAGCCAGGCCTTTATATATGGCAGCCCCCGAATGCCCTTCCCCAAGTTGCTTTGACCACAGAATTCTGGGGCCTTCGCTGCCAAACTTCCCGATAAGCGGCACATCCGATTTTGAGATGTTGTCGAAATCGCTCCCCCTGAACCGGGGCCATGTCTCAGCCAGTTCGGTATATTGGGTGGAATGCCGTTCGAAATGCTCGCCGATAGCCACTTCCTGGAAAATTCCTCCTGCTTCGCGGTTATCGTTCCCGGGCAGGCTAACCGTATAGCTGCTTGTAGGATCGGCCTTCAACCACCAGATAACCAGCACCAGGGCGCATGTAGCCATCAATCCAACGATTATATTTTCAATACGGTTATTCATATACCTGTGCTATGCATTCACTTTTCATTCATTATCCCCCCCAATCAGGTATTTCTATTCAAAAAGCTATTTCTTTCTGATGTCGTATACCATTAAAATTTCACCATGGCGCAGGAAAAGTTTCCCGTCGGCAATAAAAGGATGCGCCCAGTGAGGTCCGGCTCCTTTGGTAACCCTGAACTGGCTTACCACTTCAAATTTATCGGTTCCGGGCTTAATCAGGCCCACGAACCCGCGTTCATTGTATGCGTAAAACATACCATCGGCCATTACCAACGAACCTTTTGTATTCCAATCGTCAACATAATTTATCTCTCCCGTATCCCAATTCATTGAAACCCACTGCCCCCGGCTGTTGTCTGTCCAGTTGGATCCGTAAAGATTTCCGTTGTGCAGAATAAGTCCATGATGGTGGTTATCGAGGGTTCTGTCGATAAACTTTTCTGTTACTGAAGTGCCCGAGGGATCCATTTTGAGCATCACTGCAGGAAAATCGTATCCCTTTGAAAGAAAAATCTCATCGTTGTTTACGACAGGTGTATTGGCCCATATCAGGCCTGTCTGATCCCATTCGGCGAGGTCGAAATATTTGTAACTCCAGGCAATATTACCGGTTTCGGGATGTATAGCCAGTAAATGGGTACCTGTAACTGCCAGGATGTATTTAAATCCGTTGTACCCGAAAATGGTTGCCGAGGCGTAAGCCCTGGGGCCTCCTAGCGATTGTGTCTGCCAAACGGTTTTACCTGTCATTTTATCAAGGGCCACTACACTTGTGGTACTGCCTCCTGGTGAGCAAATCACCTTATCGTCAACAATCAAAGGGGTTTCTGAATTTCCCCAGAGATGGTATTCCGCCCCGAATTCCTTATCCACCTCCCTTGCCCAGATTTCTTTGCCCGAATCCTTATCGATGCAGGCGACCCTGCCTGTACCGCTTTGAACATATATCCTGTTATTTTCAATAACCGGGGTACTGCGGGTATCGGGATACGACTGGTTCCACGAACTGCCGTAGGAGACCTGCCATTTTACATTGCCCGATAAATCCACTGCAGTCAGATAATCCAGGGTATCGATCATACCAGTTACATACATCACACCTTTGTCGAGGACCGGCGAAGACCAGCCTTTCCCGATATTATCCACCTCCAGAACCAGATCGGGCCCATTTTGAGGCCAGGAATCCATAAGGTTGGATTCCGGGAAATGGCCGTCGCGGGCAGGGCCACGCCACTGAACAACCTGGGCATATGATGCAGAAAATAAAAGTACAGTTAAAAAAAAGGAAAATACGGTCTTCATGTAAGTTGTATATAAGAACAACGAGGAGTTCGTTATTTAATTTTATAAGCCATCAGCACATTTCCGTGACGCAGGTAAAGCTTTCCGTCGCGAATTACCGGGTGCGACCAGTGTTGCCCCGATCCGAGTTCCACTTTTGTCAATCCTGAAACATTAAAACCAGCCGGAGATGCCTTTACAAGCGCAAGTTCACCACGTTCGCTGTAGCAGAACAGCATCCCGTCGGCGGCAACCACAACCCCTTTCCCGATTTCGGTTGATGCATACTTTTCCTCTCCTGTCTTCCAGTCGACACTTCTCCATTGCCTGTTGTTATCGCCCGAACCGTAAAGATACCCATCAATAAGGACCATTCCGCCCATACGGCTGTCGAGATGGCTGTTAAACCAGGCTTTTTTGACACTGCTGCCATCGGCACTCAGGGTAAGTTTTACACCCCCCTGACCGTAACCGCTAAAACAAAACAGTTCGCCGTTGGAATAAATGGGTGTGTTGGCATGTACCTGGTGCCGGTTAGTTTGCGGGTGCGACCATAGCAAAGTGCCCTCTTTGGCATCAAGCCCGATAATGTGTTCCCCGGTATGGGTAACCAATAACTTGCGTGAAGGCAGTTCCACCAACAGGGGTGTACAATAGGCTGATTTTTCGCCCTTCGCGGGAGAAGACCACACCAGGTTCCCGTTATGACGGTTTAAAGCCACCACATTGTTTTTCTTTCCCCCGGGAGTCATGTACACCAGATCACCATCAACAACAACCGTTTCGGTGACCCCCCATTGTATATTTTTACCATCAAAATCGGTAAATGCTCCTTTTTTCCATTTTATATCCCCGGTATTTGCATCCATGCATGATAATACGCCATGGCCCGAATAAATATAAAGCAGATCGCCAACGATAACCGGAGTAGAACGTGCCCCGGGATAGCTTTCATGAAATTCTTCACCATAAGGAGCTTTCCATTTAAGTTTCCCGTTTTGATCGAGCGCAAAAATATGACCCGTCTGGCCCTGCATGCCCGACAAATAAATCAGGTTATTGGCAAAAGCCGGTGAGGAATGTCCCTCTCCCAGGCCGTCGAAATGCCAGATCATTTCAGGTCCATTGGCCGGCCACTTCTTTAGGATACCTGTTTCGGGATAAACACCATCACCCTGGGGTCCACGCCAGCGGGTAACATCCTGCGAAGCAGCAGACAACCCCATGATAATGAATGCGATGTACAGACAACCTTTTCTATTCCACATTGACTTCATATATTAAATTAAGTGCCTAAAAATAAAACCAATAAGTGATATTTACAATTCAGCAGCCCAATTTATCATATGTCTAAATAGTAATATATGTTTACACTTTATTTGAAGATTATTAACACTTATTCCAGGAAGTGCCTTCCGGAGCATAAAACGGCAAGCCCTGAAATTCGGGTCAAAAAAAGGAATCTTTTGGGGTGGAGGCAGCAGATTTTTCACGGAATCCATTGGTAAACAACATCCCATCTTCTTAGGGGAATATCAGTTACGGTGCCACAAAACATCAGAACCCTGTCTTAGGTAACAGCAAACCCAATAAAAACACGGTTCCGGTAAACGGACTTTCCGGGAAATGTTTTTTTCAGCGTTTACTCGGGGTTTATTCGGGGTTTATTCGATAAATATCGAATTTACTCCGAATTTACTCCGAATTTACCACGAATTTATTACGAATAAACATCGAATAAACTTTCGTTTAAGAATAAGCAAGTGAAGGTTATCGGACCACAGAAACACTTCGGGGCACTGCAACCGTTCGTTTTCACGGCTTCAGCCAGGCCCGGTCAATGCACCAGGGCTACATGTGCGCAGGTCAGAAAGCAGGGGATTGTATAATTTTGAATTCCAAAAAAAATCCCCGAATCGGTTATGGGATTCAGGGATAAGGGAAAACTCTTTTTATTCCGTTATTGTTTTGGCTTGTCTTTTTCGATCGTGCTCGTTGAGCATGATCTTTCGTATGCGCATATTTTTTGGAGTAACTTCAAGGTATTCGTCGCTACGGATGTATTCCATGGCTTCTTCAAGTGAGAATTTCACAGCCGGGGCGATGCTGACCTTATCGTCGGAGCCGGAGGCCCTCATGTTTGTAAGTTTTTTTGTACGGGTAATGTTGATTGTCAGGTCATCCTGACGGGTATTTTCACCGATTACCTGGCCGGCGTATACATCTTCTCCCGGATCGACAAAAAAGCGTCCCCTGTCCTGCATTTTATCGATTGAATAGGCGATGGAGGTACCCGATTCAAGCGAAATCAATGCCCCGTTGCGGTGAACCCCCAGGTTGCCTTTCCAGGCTTCGTAGCCTTTAAACCGGTGAGCCATTATGGCTTCCCCTTCGGTAGCAGTAAGCATCTGGTTACGCAGCCCGATAATTCCCCTGGCAGGGATGCTGAATTCGAGGTGTGCCCGTTCGTTTTTAACCTCGATATTCAGGATTTCGCCCTTCCGTTGGGTAACCTGCTCAATTACTTTGCCCGAGAATTCCTCGGGTACCTGAACTGTAAGAAATTCAATGGGCTCATGTTTAATGCCGTCGATCTCCTTTATAAGTACCTTAGGCTGTCCCAGCTGCATTTCATAACCTTCGCGGCGCATGGTTTCCACAAGAATTGAAAGGTGAAGGATTCCGCGTCCAAAAACCATAAACGAATCGGCAGAGGCGGTGTCTTCAACGCGCAGGGCCAGGTTCTTTTCCGTTTCCTTATAGAGCCGGTCGCGTAACTGGCGGGAGGTAACGAATTTCCCGTCTTTTCCAAAGAACGGGGAGTTGTTTGCCACAAACAACATGCTCATTGTAGGTTCATCGACCTTTATGAATTCCAGCCCGTCGGGTTCAAGCGCATCGGCAATGGTATCGCCGATCTCGAACCCCTCGAGGCCGAGAACCGCGCAAATTTCACCTGATGGTACCGGTTCTTTTGTTTTCTCCTTACCGAGACCTTCAAAAACATATACCTCTTTGGCAACCGCCTTAACAATGCTGCCATCGCGTTTGACAAGTGAAACGGCTGTACCGGGAACAAGCTGTCCGCGTGTTACTTTTCCAACGGCGATACGGCCGGTATAGGATGAATAATCGAGCGAGGTAATCCGCATCTGCAGGGTTCCTTCCTTATGGGTTGATGCAGGAATATGGTCAAGAATCACGTCGAGCAGATAACTCACCCCGATTGTTTCCTCTTTCCAGTCGGGGCCCATCCAGCCGGCTTTTGCCGAACCATATACTGTAGGAAAATCAAGTTGTTCTTCGGTGGCGTCGAGGCTGTACATCAGATCGAAAACTTTTTCATGGGCAATGTCGGGAGTGCAGTTAGGTTTATCAACCTTATTGACAACCACTATGGGCTTCAACCCAAGGTCGATTGCCTTTTGCAGTACAAAACGGGTTTGAGGCATGGGGCCTTCAAAGGCATCAACTATAAGCAGCACGCCATCGGCCATATTCAGCACCCTCTCCACCTCTCCTCCAAAATCGGAGTGACCGGGGGTATCTATAATATTTATCTTGGTATTCTTGTATCGAATGGAGACATTCTTCGATAATATGGTAATCCCCCGCTCCCGTTCCAGTTCATTGCTGTCGAGAATGAGCTCACCCATATCCTGGTTCTCGCGGAAGAGTTTAACCTGGTGAAGCATACGATCGACAAGTGTTGTTTTTCCATGGTCGACGTGAGCAATAATGGCAATATTTCTGATTTCCTTCATTGTTTTCAATTGTTTTCTTTAAGTGCCCAGAGTAATTGTTTTCTCCTTTTCGTTCCAATTTTATTATCGGGGACGATAAAAGGATTTTTAAAATGGCGTGCAAAGGTAAAAAAGAAATTTGTTGACAAAAGCCCCGGCCTTATAAATTAGACTCTTTGAATCAATTATTTATTACTGCAACTACCGGCATACACCAAACAAACGGATCAGGTTTCTTCTATCGGATTGTTTTTGAGGCTAAAAAATAGTTGTTCACTTGCCCGAAAAAAATAATTTCACATGTTTTTTTATCTATCTTAGTGACCTCCATTGAATCACAATCATATTTCATATGCA
>OBJA01001762.1_pt1 | contig 13969 bp, 10 predicted proteins | sample 1519751 | NCBI WGS metagenome assembly OBJA01 (sample SAMEA3881238, study PRJEB22517) | soil metagenome | biome: lake sediment; feature: soda lake sediment; material: sediment, water from around vicinity | place: India | collected 2013-12-23 | depth 3 m | reverse complement strand
ACAAAACGCCTTTCAGCGATGCGTGGGTGGGGCAGCTCGAGGCGGGCCGACTGCACAACAAGATCATCATAAAAAATCAAATCGATATCAATCACACGCGAAACGTATTGATCAGACCGGCGCACCCGCCCCAGATCGCTTTCAATCTGTTGCACCTCTTCCAGCACTTGCAGCGGCTTCAACCCCGTTTCAATCCAAACAGCCTGGTTCCAAAACAAATCATCCGATTGAAAACCCCAGGGTTCGGTTTCATATATTGCAGATTTGCTGACCAGCGGCCCAATTTTGTTAGCGGTCATTTCCAGTGCTTTGGCAAAAGTCTGCTCCTTGTCTCCCAAATTTCCTCCCAATAGCAAAAAAAGCTTCGACATGTTTTAATCAGAAATTGTAACTAATTACGTAAATTCGTACCTATTCATAAAAAATGCAAAATTACTAACGACTCTGAATAATATCATTACCATGAAAAGTTTTTTAAAATATACCCTGGCTACAATTGTTGGCGTCATGATTGCCGGCTTCCTGATGTTTTTTGTGTTGATTGCAATCGTGTCGTCGATTGTTTCCATGTCCGACAGTCCGGTTGCGGTGAAGGACAAAACAGTTTTGGTGCTTCGGTTTGAAGAAGAAATCATTGAACGAGCCAACAAAAATCCTTTTAGCGATTTGGATTTATTTGGTCTTCAGGGAGCAAAACAAACCGGGCTGGATGATATTCTTGCCAGCATCGAAAAAGCAAAAACCGACAATAATATTGAAGGAATTTATCTGAACCCGATGGTGATTAATGCCGGATTGGCAACCGTGGAAGAAATCCGCAATGCGTTAATCGATTTTAAAGAAAGCGGGAAATTTATTTACGCTTATGGTGAAGCCCTCTCCCAAAAAGCTTATTACCTGGTTTCTGTGGCCGACCAGGTTGTGATGAATCCAAAAGGAATACTGGAATTGAAAGGGCTGGCATCGCAACGGCAGTTTTATAAGAATGCTTTGGAAAAAATAGGTGTTGAAGTTCAGGTTGTGCGCCATGGAAAGTTTAAATCGGCGGTTGAGCCATATCTGCTTGAAAAGATGAGTCCCGAGAACCGGCAGCAAACCGAAAAATACATGGGCAGCCTGTGGCACATGATGCTGTCTGACATTTCGGCTTCGCGCGGCATTTCAGTTGAAGAACTAAACGAATTGGCCGATAGCGTCGTTACTTTTCGCGGCGCCGAATATCTTTTGGAAAAAGGATTGGTTGATACTTTGAAATATAAAGATCAGGTGATCAACGACCTGAAAAAACTGACAGCAACACGCGAAAAAAATGACCTGCGTTCCATCGAGGTGGCTCAATATTCAAAAGTGCCGGCACAAACCGACGGGAAAGGGCTTGCTCAGGATAAAATTGCAGTTATTTACGCCAGTGGCGGGATTGATATGCCAGGCTCCGGCTCCGAAAATATTGATTCGGAAGAATTATCGCGTACCATCCGCGAAGCCCGGCGCGACAGCAGTATCAAAGCGATCGTTCTTCGTATCAATTCTCCAGGGGGAAGCGCTTACGGATCGGAAGTGATCTGGCGCGAAGTGAAACTGGCTTCCGAAGTGAAACCGGTTGTTGCCTCCATGGGCGATGTGGCCGCTTCGGGCGGTTATTATATCGCAGCCGCCGCCGACACCATCCTGGCTGACCGCACTACCATTACTGGTTCCATTGGTATTTTCGGTATCATTCCCAATATTGGTGAGTTAATGGGCGATAAATTGGGAATCACAACCGATGTGGTTAATACCAACAAACATTCGGATATTTTGTCGCTCACCCGCCCGATGAATGGTTTTGAAATGAGATTACTTCAAAATTATATAGAAGACGGTTACAGCACGTTTACCGGACGCGTGGCCGAAGGTCGCAGCATGTCGCCCGAAGCGGTTGACGAAGTGGGGCAGGGCAGGGTCTGGTCGGCCGAAAATGCCATTGATAATGGTTTGGTTGACAGTTTTGGCGGAATAAAAGACGCCATTGAAACTGCCAAAAAGCTAAGTGGGTTGGAACGTTACCGCATTGTTTCGTTACCTAAACTGAAAGATCCGCTTCAGGAATGGCTAAAAGAACTTTCAGGGTCAGCGCGGACCTGGGTGCTGAAACAGGAAATAGGCGAAGCTTATCCGGTTTATCAGCAATTGAAACAGATCAAACAAACCCGCGGCATATTGGCCCGGATGCCCTATGATATTCGCGTGGAATAAAAGCTAAAGCACTGGTTTTTAAGTTGTAGCTTCAGAAAAAAACAGACATTTCCGTTTTTTTCTGAAGTTGCCGTTTAATAAAAAGCGGTTAGCCAACAATTATTGATGGCGGGAACAGTTATTATTATTCGGCTGTTATGATAGCAGTTGACAGATGCCGGCGGCTGGGAGTTTGCAGCCTCCAAATGGCGGTTTCTTTTTTATGGTTGAATTTTGATAACTTCGCAACAGAAAACACAGATATGCTGAAATTTTTATTGTTATACCCCGCTTCGCTGATTTATGGATTGGTTGTTTACATCAGAAACAACCTCTATGATTATAAAGTATTCAAATCGACAGAATTCGAAATTCCGGTTATATCAATCGGAAATATCACCGTTGGCGGAACGGGAAAAACGCCACATACCGAATACCTCGTCGAACTACTGAAAAAACACGTGAATGTGGCAACACTTAGCCGTGGCTACAAGCGTAAAACCAAGGGTTTCCGGTTGGTTGAAACAAGCTCGCAGGCCCGCGAGGTAGGCGACGAACCACTGCAGATCAAACAAAAGTTTCCTTCGGTAACTGTGGCGGTGGACGAAAACCGCGTCCGGGGAATCAATGAACTCTTAAAAAACCCGGATCATTCGCCTGATGCAGTTTTGCTTGATGATGGTTTCCAGCACCGTAAGGTAACTCCCGGAATTAACATCCTGCTGATCGATTATAACCGGCCGATTGATAAGGACCGTTTGCTGCCACTTGGGCGTCTGCGCGAGCGCAAATACCAGCGCCGCCGGGCAAATATCATCGTCTATACCAAATGCCCGGATGAAATTACACCGATTACCCGGCGGATCACGATGAAAGATGTCAATCTTCGGCCCTACCAGTCGCTGTATTTTACCACGATGGTATATGGTGAACCGCTGCCCGTGTTCCCCAACAATGCCAAAACGGAAGAGATAGCCGGGCTGGGGAAACGCCCGGTAATCCTCCTGGCCGGGATTGCCAATCCTGAGCCTTTTCAGAAATATGTCGCTTCGGAATATGCCGTTGTTGATGAACTGATTTTTAAAGATCATCATCATTTTAGCCCAAAAGATATTAAAACGATTGAACAGCGCTTTGTTAAATACCAGGGACAAAACCCATTGATTTTCACCACCGAAAAAGACGCGATGCGACTTCGCGATGAGAATTTTCCGGAATTTATACAATCGCAGTTTTACTACATCCCTTTGAAGATAAAGTTTCTTGACCACGAGGGAAAAAGTTTTGACAAAATAATAGTTGGATATGTTAAAGACAATCGAAGCAACCGCGAATTACATAAGCGAACGCATAGCTGGCGAAGTTGAAGTAGGAATCATCCTGGGCTCGGGCCTTGGCGGGCTGGCAAACGAAATAAAAGTTGAAACAGCCATTCCTTATCATGAAATTCCAAACTTTCCGGTTTCCACTGTCGAAGGGCATCGGGGGACACTGATTTATGGTATGTTGGGCGGAAAAAAAGTACTGGCCATGCAGGGGCGTTTTCATTATTACGAAGGTTATTCCATGAAAGAAGTGACCTTTCCGGTTCGGGTGATGAAAAAGCTGGGTATCAATCACCTGATGGTTTCAAATGCCAGTGGTGGCCTGAATCCGGCTTTCAGGGTCGGCGACCTGGTGATCATTAACGACCATATCAATATGTTTCCCGAGCATCCATTGCACGGTGCAAATCTGATCGAATTGGGGCCACGTTTTCCCGATATGAGCCAGGTTTACAGCAAAGAACTCCGCGAAAAGGCGAAGTTTATCGCGCTGAAAAATGACATTGAAGTGAATGAAGGGGTGTATGTCGGTGTGCAGGGGCCGACCTTTGAAACGCCTGCCGAATATAAAATGTTCCGGATTTTAGGGGGCGATGTTGTTGGTATGTCAACAGTTCCCGAGGTGATTGTTGCCCGCCACATGGGGATGAAAGTATTTGGTATTTCGATTGTTACCGACAGTGGTGTGCCGGGGGAAATTGTCGAAATTTCGCACGAAGAAGTACAGGAAGTCGCCATGCGCTCGGAACCATCAATGACTTTGATTTTGAAAAACCTGATCTCACAAATCTGATCGAATATTTTACCGGTATGGAACTTCCCGAATTTCAGGATATTGAAAAAGCGCACGAATTAATTAAACCTTTTGTACACCGCACGCCGGTTTTAAGCTCGCAATCAGTCAATGCCATTACCGGCGGGAACCTGTTGTTTAAGTGCGAAAATTTTCAAAAGGTCGGCGCTTTTAAGTTTCGCGGCGCGTGTAATGCTGTTTTTTCTTTGGATGAAGCACAACTTTTAAAAGGCGTTTGCACCCACTCATCGGGCAATCACGCAGCTGCGCTGGCTTTGGCTGCACGTTTGCGAGGAGTGCCGGCTTACATTGTGATGCCTGAAAATGCGTCGGCCATTAAAATAAAAGCGGTGGAATCGTATGGCGGTCAAATTACTTTTTGCCGTCCAACTCTGGAAAGCCGCGAAGCTACTTTGGCCGAAGTTGCCTCAAAAACCGGGGCGACCGAAATTCATCCCTACAACAACTTTCAGGTGATTTGCGGGCAAGGAACGGCAGCTAAAGAGCTGATTGAAGATTATGGTGACTTTGACATCATGCTGTGCCCTGTTGGTGGCGGCGGTTTGTTAAGCGGCACCGCCATCTCGTCGAGGGCGTTGAATCCGCGTGGGCTTGTCGTAGCGGCCGAACCTGAAGGGGCTGACGACGCTTGCCGTTCGTTTCATGCTAAAAAACTGATTCCTTCAGTCAACCCAAAAACCATTGCAGATGGGCTGCTCACTTCTGTCGGCGAAATCAATTTCCGGATCATCCAACGGAAAACAGACGAAATTGTGACGGTGTCGGAGCGCGGTATCATCCGTGCCATGCGAATGATTTGGGAACGGATGAAGATTATTGTTGAACCGTCGTCGGCCGTTCCGCTGGGCGCCATCCTCGAAAACAAAGTGGATGTAAAAAATAAAAAGGTTGGCATTATTTTGAGCGGCGGCAATGTCAATTTGGAACATCTGCCGTTTTAACCATGATGAACCCTGATTTTCAAAAAGCGGGATTTTTTCTCCTTTTATTATTATCTAGACCAGCGTAACAGTGATCCCTTTTTCCCGGATGATTTGCACGGCGCTCGCCGGTGCATTTTTGTCAGTAATAATATGGTGTATTTGGTTGAAGCTGCATATTTTGCCAAAACCCCGTTTCCCAAATTTCGAAGAATCGGCCAGGACAATAACTTCCTGTGCTGCATTGATCATGTATTGGTTGAGATGAGCTTCGCCGATGTTGCTGGTGGTCAAACCGAAATCCATGTCAATCCCGTCAACTCCAATGAACAATTTGTTGCACATCAGCTCGCTGAGGAAACTTTCGGCATTTGGGCCAATTACTGAGGCTGAACTTTTTCGCATTGTCCCACCCAGCTGGATCACTTCAACATTCGGTTTGTAAAAAAGAGTCAGTGCTACTTTAACCGAAGAGGTGATAACGGTAATCGGATCGGCAGTTGTGATTTGCTGGGCAAAAGTCAGTAAGGTAGTTCCGGAGGCAATAATAATCCGGTCGTCGTGTTTCAGAAGGCGGGCGGCAGCTTCGCCGATGCGGAGTTTTTCGTCAACCTGTACTTTCGCTTTTTCATCAATATGGCGGTCACTGATCAGAGAACTCAGGGGGCTCGCGCTTCCGTGGCTTCGCAGGAGCAGTTTTCTGCTTTCGAGTTCTTTCAGGTCTTTGCGAATGGTAACTTCCGAAACACCCAGCCGCTCGCTGAGTTCCTGTACCCTGACAAATCCTTCTCTTTCCAGTTCATTTAAAATGACTTTGTGTCTTTGGGCTATGTTTCTCATATGTTTTTGCCAAATATCAATTCCGAAAACAAAGGTAAAAAATAAAAGGCGAATTAGTCAATTGAAAAAAGATATACACAAAATACCTGTAATCAGCATCATTTGAAAAAAGTAATTACTTGTCAAAACTATTTAGATTTTATTCAAAACTAAAAAAGTTTCAAATTATTTCAATTACTTCCGTTTTTATTTTGGATTTATAAAAACTCACGCTATATTTATTCCGGCATTTGTTATAAAAAGCAACATAAGCTTAAGTGATATTTGAAATGAACAGAGAAAATTACATCGGACAACTGAAATGCTCAAAAGAGGTTTGGGATTTCATTGTCATAGGAGGCGGCGCCACTGGTCTGGGAGTAGCAGTTGACGCTGCCAGCCGTGGCTATAAAACAGTATTGTTGGAGCAATCGGATTTTGCAAAAGCCACATCAAGCCGAAGCACCAAATTAGTACATGGCGGGGTTCGTTACCTGCAAAAAGGAGATGTGGCGCTGGTGAGGGAGGCTTTACATGAAAGGGGCTATTTGAGTAAGAATGCTCCTCATTTGGTTAAAAATCAGCGTTTTATTATTGGTAATTATTCGTGGTGGGAAAAGCCGTTTTATACCATTGGCCTCACTTTGTACGACTTGCTGGCGGGGAGGATTGGGCTTGGCCATTCGCTGCCAATGAATAAAAAGAAGGTGGTGAAGTCAATTCCGCAAATTGTACAGAAAAACCTAAGGGGAGGAGTATCCTACCACGACGGGCAGTTTGACGACTCGCGCCTGGCTGTCAACCTGATGCAGACGGCCATCGAAAAAGGCGCCATTGCGGTGAATTACGTCAAAGTTTCCAGCCTTTTGAAAGCTGAAGACGGGCAGGTCTCCGGTGTTGTTGCAGAGGATGTACTCGATGGTGGAAGTTTCGTTTTGAAAGGGAAATGTATTGTAAACGCAACTGGCATTTTTGTCGATGAAATTATAAAAATGGACAATGCCGAAGAAAAGCCGCTGGTCAGGCCCAGTCAGGGGGTTCATTTGGTAGTCGATAAATCTTTTTTGGGAGGCGACGATGCCATCATGATTCCAAAAACCAGTGATGGGCGGGTGATGTTTGGCGTGCCCTGGCACAACAGGATCATCCTCGGTACCACGGACACGCCCGTGAATGATTTTGTGCTCGAGCCAAAAGCGTTGGCTCAGGAGGTCGATTTTATTCTGGAGACGGCAGGAAGGTATTTGATTCGCAAACCACGCAGGGAAGATGTGCTGTGCGTATTCGCGGGGCTTCGGCCGCTGGCCGCTCCAAAAAAGAACGCCAATGGCGCAAAAACCAAAGAAATATCGCGCAGCCATAAACTACTGGCGGCCGACTCGGGCCTGGTGACAATTACCGGCGGGAAATGGACGACTTATCGTATTATGGCCGAAGAAACGGTGGACCTGGCATTAAAGGTGAAAAAACTTCCGTTTAAACCCTGCAACACTCAAAGCCTGAAAATTCACGGATACAAGCAAAATCCCGACCTGAATGACCACTTATATATTTATGGCAGCGATCAGGATGAGATTATCAGACTGTGGAGCGAGAACCCTGCTTATGCTGAAAAATTACATCCTGATTTTGAGTTTACCGTTGCTGAAGTGGTGTGGGCAGTAAGAAGCGAGATGGCACGGACGGTTGACGACGTTTTTGCACGGCGGGTAAGGGTTTTATATATGGACGCACGTGCTTCGATAGTTATGGCGCCCAAAGTAGCATCCATCCTCGCAAATGAATTGGGGAAAGATAAGGAATGGGAAAAACAGCAGGTGCTGGAATATACCGAAATTGCCAAATCATACGTGCTGTCGTGAACTTGCCATTTTTAATAAAAATGTTATAAAAATGAAATAAAACAAGGCTATTTTTGCTGAAATTTTAAAAAAACCAGAAGTAAACGAAATTTATTTAAAACTTATGAGAAACTTACTGGCGCCTCCGGCACCTAAACCATTGCTGCCTAAGGAGAAGATCGATTCAGAATACAAAAGGATGAGGCTCAAAGTATTTTTAGGTGCATTTTTTGGTTACGCGGGTTATTATTTGGTCCGGAAAAACCTGGCTATTGCTGTTCCGGGTATGATTCAGCCTGTTGAGAATGGTGGCCTGGGCTATACCAAACTGGAATTGGGTATCGCGCTATCCGCTATTTCCATTGCTTATGCTTTCAGTAAATTTTTGATGGGCGCGTTATCCGACAGGTCCGATGCCCGGAAATTTCTGGTCATTGGGCTGATCCTTTCGTCGGTGCTGATGATGTCAGTGGGTTTGTTTTCTTTCGCAACAAGTTCGGTGGCCATTATCTTCCTGTTTATGTTGCTGATCGGATGGCTTGGCGGCATGGGCTGGCCCCCCTGCGGGAGGGTGATGGTGCATTGGTTTTCGCACAACGAGCGAAGTTTTAAAATGTCGATATGGAATACCTCACACACGTTTGGGAGCGGACTGATGGGGAACCTTGCCGCTTTGGGTACCTTTTTAATAGGAGGTTTCTTTTTGGTTGACATTGGTGGCGGCATGTTTGCAGAACAAAGCTGGAGAGCGGTTTTCGTTTTTCCAAGCGCAGTTGCCTTGCTGATCGCCGCTTTTTGCTGGTGGGCTTTGAGAGATACACCACAATCCTGTGGGTTGCCGCCAATCGATCAGTACAGAAATGATGTGTCAGTAAAAAAGGAACTGAGTTCCGAAGCCAAAATTCCTCTCAAAGAGTTGTTTGTCAAATATATATTTAAGAATAAAATCCTTTGGTTGATTGCGTTGGCCAATGTATTTGTTTACCTCGTCAGGTATGGCATTGGCGATTGGTCGCCAACCTACAGCCAGGAGGCAGGCCTGCTTAACAGCGACCAAAGCAAAATGGCTTTTTCGCTGCACAACTACGCAGGTGTGCCCGGGACCATTGTATGCGGATTGATTTCTGCAAGGTTCTTTAAAGGAAGATGTGCACCAGCCAATGTCATTTACATGTCACTTGTTTTGCTTTCCATCGTGCTGTACTGGAAGGCGGCGCCTGTCGCTTCGTTTTTATCCGAAACTTTTAATGCCGATCTGATTGCTACACGCGTGACCGTGGTTTATTCGGCATTGATCGCAATCGGATTTTTCATTTATGGCCCTGTTGCTCTGATTGGTGTGCAAGCCATTAACCTCGTTCCCAAAAACGCAGCCGGCACTGCTGCCGGTTTTGTAGGGTTGTTTGGATACCTGATCGGCGATGCCCTTTTATCAAAAGTGCTGATTGGCGCAGTTGCCGACAATGCCAACTGGGGCTGGGAAGCAACCTTCTGGATTTTTATAATAGCCAGTATTTTGGCAATCGTTTTTTCAGCTACCACCTGGAAACGTGAAAAAGCGGCTTTGTGTTGTTAACCGAAAAAATTAAAATTTTCATGATCAGAAGATTAGCCATTAGTTTATTCATCGTTTTTTGCTCGCTTCAAGGGCTGAAAGCGCAAGAGTACCGCACAATTAAAAACTGGAGCGGTGAAATCAATGACCAGCTTGAAAGTTTTTTGAATTCAACAATTCCGATGAAAGAACGGAAAGTTGCTGTGTTTGACTGTGACGGAACAACCTTCGGGCAAGTTCCCTATTACCTGGCCGATGAAGCACTTTACCAATATGCCGACGAGGTTTTGAAGAAAAAAAATGACAAAGCGGCAAAAGAAAAACTGGCAATTCTTGACAGGATGGTCAAAAACGGCGATAACGTCGGGAAAGTGTATGTTGAAGACCGGGTTCATTTTCTTGCGGGGCTGAGCCCCGAAGAAATCGAAACGATCGGCTATGATTGTTACCGGAAATCGTACAAAGGGAAATTTTATCCTGAAATGAAAGAGCTGATTGCTAACCTCAAAGAGTATGGATTTGAAGTCTGGATATTGACTGCTTCTCCTGAATTGCTCTACCAAAAATTTGTTGCAGAAGAACTTGGACTTTCAAATATTCACGTGGTGGGTGCCAAATGTGTTGTGGCAAATGGCAAAACAACGGGCGAAATTATCCTCCCCATTCCGCAAGACGACGGGAAAGCCCACACCATCGAAACCTTTATCAAAGCACGACCGCTGTTGGTTGGCGGAAACAGTCGCGGCGACATGGACATGCTGAACGAATCTTTTGGGCTGAAGATGGTTGTGAACCCCGACGATGAAACAGTGAGAGGACCCGAAGATGGCCCCATGGCCGGGCACACCGTGAAATCGTACTGGGAAAAAGAAGGCGCCTTGATCGTCAAATGTAACGATGTGGCTGATCCAAAGGTGAAATTTCACACTTCGGACTGGAAAATCAGACAGAATAAGTCAAATCCAAAATGAAATTGAAGGAAATCCATTTGTGTTATAAGCAAATTGAAATCAGTTAAAAAGACAACAAGATGATTGGTAAAAAGATAATGCTGCTGTTTTTGCTCGGGGCTTTTTTAGGACAGGCGCAGGCGATTGCGCCCAAAGCGAAAAATGTGCAGAAACGAATGCCTGAAAATGCGGTGATCGCGCATCGGGGAACTGTTTACTGGGCGCCTGAATTAACCGAAGCCGCTTTCAGATGGGCGCGCAACGCCGGAGCCGATTACGTCGAGCTGGATGTACAACGCTCAAAAGACGGTGTGTTGGTCATCATGCACGACCGGAACTTTAGCCGGACAACTGATGTAGCCAAAAAATTCCCCGGAAGGGAGAAAGACTACATTGACACTTTCACTTTTGAAGAAATCATGAAGCTTGACGCCGGAACTACTTTCAACGAAAAAAATCCCGAACAAGCCCGCGCATGTTTTGCCAGCGAAGGTGTGCTTACTTTCGAAGATGTTTTTCGCATAGCTGAAGGGAAAAAAATTAAACGGAATGCTGACGGGAGCCGCGTATACCACAAAGATGCAAGTGGCAAATATGTTTTTGAATACGAAAAAGACGGCGCTGATAACGGGCACCGCCCGGGCGTTTATATTGAAACAAAAGTCCCTGAATTTTATCCCGGCCTGGAGGAACAAGTTTACGAAGAACTCAGCCGCATGGGTTGGAATCCGTTGGAAGGAAAAGCCTCGGCCGGGCCATTTTATAAAAATGGTAAAGTAAATATCGGGAACACGAAAGGTAAAATCCTGGTGCAAACCTTTTCCCGCAAAGGAATGACGAATTTAAAACGGGTATTCAAAGAAGATGTACTGACCAGTTTCCTGGTTTCAAATCCAAAATCGAATGAATTTGAAAAGCCGGAAGTAATGGACGAAATCATTGGCTTTGCCATTGAATCGGGGGCGCAGTTTATCGGCACAAATATCGGCGATAGCAACGATGGCCTTGCCCCGGCTTTTTCAGAAAAAATACACGTGGCCGGTTTAAAAGCCAATGTTTATTCCTTCAATACAAACGAACAAATGGAGAAATATTTTGGGACGGCGAAAGGGGCAAAGGCGAGGCCTTTATTGGATGGGATGATCACCAACCGAACCGATCTCACAACCAGTTTTTATCACAACCGGGGCGTGCGCAAAATAAAACCCACGCAAACTCCCGAAACTATTTTGGACGAATTGGGCTACCCTCTTTAATTTTTTTTTTTGAGAACAGCTTTTCGGTTTTAATCCGGAAATACTTATGAACCAGATGAAGATGAAGAAAACGAGATGTATTATACCCAGGAACATCCTCCTCCTGATTTTGATGGCGGTTTTTGTTCTTTTTAATTTTGCCAGGTGCGGCGATAGTAACGATCCGGTTGTTGAGGAAAAGGGGCTTGTCATTACCGGCGTGTCTATCCCCTCAACCCTTGATATCGCGGCAAAAGCTGACTTCACAATCACCGGAAAAGGTTTTGTTGTAGGCGACCAGATCCGCCTGACTTCTTCCACCGACGCCACTAAAGAGTTTGTCGGAAGCATCAAGTCGGTGACTGCTCAAAACGCCACCTTCACCTTGCCCGATCATGTGGTTTCAGGAAATTATAAAATTACCGTGGCCCGGGGCACCGAAAGCCTTTTGCTGGGGTCAGTCATGCTGAATTTAATTGCAAATACTTCAATCCCCGATGTGGCGGGAATGACTGTTAAAGGAGTAGTTTATTGTGATGGCGCCGGTGTTGCCAACGTAGTTGTTTCAGATGGTTATGAAGTGACAACTACCAATGCCGATGGTGTTTATTACCTTCCTTCCCAAAAGAAAAGCGGGTATGTTTTTATTTCCGTACCGGGAAATTATGAAGTAGCCAACAACGTTAACGCGCCCCAATTTTTTAAAAGGCTGGCTGGAGGTGCTGCTGTTGAGCAAAAAGATTTTTCGCTTGTGAAGACAGATAACAGCAAACATGTAGTATTGGCGATGGCTGACTGGCATTTGGCCAACCGCAACGACGACTTGTCGCAATTTACGAATGGTTTTCTGGCTGATGTAAATACCCTGATTAATAGCTATAAATCCTCGGGTACAAAAGTTTATGGCCTGACCCTTGGCGATATGACCTGGGATGCTTACTGGTACGACAATAATTTTGCGCTTGCCCAGTACGTCACCCAAATGAATAAAATCAATTGTACCATTTTTAACCTGATGGGCAACCACGACAATGATCCTTATTTTGCCGGCGATTGGCTGGCCGAGGCTACTTACAAAAATATCATTTGCCCAACCTACTATTCTTTTAATTTGGGCAATGTTCATTACGTGGTGTTGGACGATGTTGAATACATTAATACCGGCGGTGCACAGGGCGTAATTGGCAGCCGCAATTACAATGATGTTATTGTCGCTGATCAGATGGCCTGGCTGCAGAAAGATTTGGCCACCATCACCGACAAAAGCACCCCGATTGTGATAGGCATGCACACGCCTTTGTACCGGAACCCAAGTCTCGATGCCAACGGAAACCAGGTGAATGGCATCGCCCTCAACAACGGAACCGCACTGGTTAGCTTGTTGCAGGAGTTTTCGAATGTACATGTCCTGAGCGGGCATACACACATCAATTATTCCGTAGAAGCCAGCTCATCGTTGATGGAACACAACACAGCCGCTGTTTGCGCAACCTGGTGGTGGACCGGAAAAAACGGCTATGCCGGCAATCACATTTGCAAAGACGGATCTCCCGGTGGTTATGGTGTTTGGGAAATGAATGGCCGCGATATGAAATGGCATTACAAAAGCATCGGATACGAAAAGAACTACCAGTTCCGATCTTATGATCTGAATACGGTGCATATTACAGCGGCAAATTTTGCTCCCAACTCAACCGATGAAAAATTGGCGCCGTTTGCAGGCCCGTATGCCAATCCGAATACAAACAACGAAGTTTTGATCAATGTTTGGGGATATGACAGCCAGTGGAAAATCGATGTAAAAGAAAATGGCACTTCCCTGAATGTATCCCGCGTATCCGGGCTGGATCCACTGCACATCATTTCTTACGAAGCCAAAAGGCTCAACGTCGGCGCTGACCCAACCGATTCGTTTATTACCGGAACCACTGCCCATCTGTTTAAGGTGAAGGCTTCAAGCCCCACCTCTACGCTCAACATTACGGTTACTGATCGTTTTGGGAATGTTTTTACAGAGACCATGTCGCGTCCCAAAACATTCACTTATCTGATAAAATAAATGACCATGATTATAATAACTTAATTACAGACTTATGAACTTAAAAGCGAATCTGAAGATTTTTCTTTCCACATTGCTGCTGTTTTTGGCTTCGATACCAATGATGGCGCAAAACAAGGAGGTAAAAGGGACTGTATTTGAAGCTGACGGACAAACCCCGGTGATCGGGGCCAGCGTTGTGCTCAAAGGGACTACTGTTGGCACCGCTACTGATATAAACGGTGCATATACACTCAC
>OBJA01001761.1_pt1 | contig 13975 bp, 14 predicted proteins | sample 1519751 | NCBI WGS metagenome assembly OBJA01 (sample SAMEA3881238, study PRJEB22517) | soil metagenome | biome: lake sediment; feature: soda lake sediment; material: sediment, water from around vicinity | place: India | collected 2013-12-23 | depth 3 m | reverse complement strand
AGGAGTCAGTAATCAGAAGAAATAAAGTTAGAAGTCGGAATTCAGAATTCAGGAGTCAGAAATTGGAACGCTTGAGAAGGCCTTTGTGGGAAAGGGAACGGGTTCTCTCGCAAAGGCGCAAAGACGCAAAGGGTGGGAGTGGATTATTAAGATTACTCAGGAGTCACAATTCAGTAGTTATTAGTCACAATACCTGTAATTATTCCCTTCGCGGTTTGTGGGAGAATAAAGGCATTCTTGAATCCACGCATAACTGTTCCGGAGCATTCTGAATACTGGCTCCTGTCTTCTGACTCCTATCTTGCTGAATCAACTTTATAATCATATTTTTTATAGAGGAGTGTAAAAAATGAGTAGGAACACAAAGGATAGGGGAATCCTTTGGGTAAAAGATAGCATTTCTTTCGGTTGAGATAAGCTCATAAGAACAACAGATCATCGGCAAGAAGAGGGGGGATTTCCTTGGGAAATCTGTTGGAGATTCGCTGGCATGGTCGGGGTGGGCAGGGCGCCAAGACGGGTGCGTTGCTTTTGGGGGAAGCGGTAGCCCATAGCGGAAAATTCATGCAAGCCTTTCCCGATTATGGACCCGAACGCATGGGTGCTCCCATGCGAGCATATAACCGGATTAGTGACGAACCGATCTCAATCCATTCTGGGGTGGAAAATCCAGAAGTTGTCGTTGTTTTGGATGCTACGTTATTAGGAAAAGTCGATGTTGTACAGGGCCTTCCTGAGCAGGGGGTCTTGATTGTCAACACGCCAAAGCCGCCTCAGGAGATTCGAAAGAGGATTGAGCTAAAGCGGCGTAAGATATTTACCGTGGATGCAAATCAAATTGCCATAGAGACCCTCGGCCGTCCGATTCCAAACACTCCGATGTTGGGCGCATTAGTAAAGATCACAGGTGTGGTGGATTTCGAGGAATTCGTCGACGAAACCCGTGAGAAGCTATCCAAGAAGTTTCGAAGCAAACCGGATGTGGTTGAAGGGAATGTCAACGCAATACGCCGTGCGTTCCAGGAGGTGAGAGAAGAATGACACGAGAGGCTCCTGGATGGAGGAATATCCCTATTGGCGGAATCATTGAGGAAGGGGGTACGGCGCACGGGTATGAGACCGGGAGTTGGCGAAATATCCGCCCCGTTCATAGCAAAGCGAAGTGCATCAACTGCATGATTTGCTGGTTGTATTGTCCGGATTCTGCAATTATTGTCAAAAACGGCAAGATTGAAGGGATCGATATGGATCATTGTAAAGGGTGCGGGATCTGTGCAAAAGAGTGTCCATCCAAGGTTCATGCTATAGAGATGATCGAGGAAGAAGCAGAGTAAGTGTTGAGAATGGAATGGAAGATAAGGCATGAAGAGTTATCTGGGTAAGGAGAATGCGAGATGCCGATGAAAGAGATTGTAGCAAGGACCGGTAATGAAGCCATGGCAGAAGCTATGCGACAGATTAATCCGGATGTTGTTGCAGCCTATCCCATTACTCCAGCCACTGAAATTGTACAAATCTTCTCGGGTTTTGTGGCGGACGGAATGGTGGATACGGAGTTTATTACTGTGGAAAGCGAGCACTCTGCTATGAGTGCATGTATTGGCGCTTCAGCCGCGGGTGTTCGCGTGATGACGGGCACGTCGTCACAAGGGTTACTCTATATGGCAGAGATGCTATTCATTGCTGCGGGTTTGCGCTGCCCCATCGTTCTTGCAGAGGTTAATCGAGCCTTGTCGGCGCCGATCAATATCCATTGTGATCATAGTGATACCATGGCTGTTCGGGACAGTGGATGGATCCAACTCTTCTCGGAGAATTCACAGGAGGCCTATGATAATCTAATTCAGGCAGTTCGCATCTCCGAACATCCCGATGTTCTTTTACCAACGATGGTGACGACGGATGGCTTCATTATCAGTCATGGTCTGGAAGCCATTCAGTTAATGCCCGATGCGGAAGTAAAGGAGTTTGTCGGGCGTTATCGGCCCAAGAGGAGCTTATTGGATGTTGCCCGCCCGATTACGTTGGGAGCTCTAGACTTTACCGATTATTACTTTGAGCATCGTCGGCAGATGGCTGATGCGATGGAGAAATCCTTGCCGATTATACAGGAAGTTGGCCGTGAGTTTGAGGATCGATTTGGCAGGACATATCGCCTGTTCGAGGAGTACCGAATGGATGACGCAGAAGTTGTCTTAGTTGCGCTGGGCTCTTCGGCGGGAACTGCCCGTGTTGCGGTGGACAGTTGCCGAAATCAAGGGAAGAAAGCGGGTTTAGTAAAGATACGAGTCTATCGACCCTTTCCAGCTCAGGAGTTGGCAAAAGCATTATCTCGCTGTAATGCCATTGCTGTTATGGATCGTTCAGACGCTTTGGCGGGAACGGGGGGACCGCTTTTTCATGAAATCCGTTCGGCGCTCTTTGATAACGATTCCAGGCCAATGATGAAAAACTACATATATGGGCTTGGCGGTAGAGATATTACCGTTGACCAAATCGTAGACATCTTTGAAAATTTGTTCAGAAATGATGAATCGTCACAGAAAGAAGCCCATATTCAATATGTTGGCGTGAGAGAATAAAAGCAGGGGATTATCTGACGATGCCGAAGTTCCCATAGAATGTCAACAATCCAGTATTTGAAATTGCTTAAGTTGGTGGGATGCTCTATGGGAATCATCTTTTTTCAAGCGCCTTTTTCACCAGATTCAAAAGACTTGACTCATCGGTTGAAGCTAAAATTCGGGACTGTCTTGGAAGCCGAGTTTCTGTGCTTACTTGCTGAAGCGCTCTCCGTTGCCAGACCTCAAGGGGTTTATCTCGAGTTGGAAAGGGATGAACTGGGAAGGAATGGGACGACGGATATTCCGTGGAGTATCATAACATCTCTTTTTGATTGCAAGTCTAAAGTGTTTCTGTTTATCGCCACGTGTGGGATGGAGTTGGAGAAGTGGGGAAAAGGTTTGACGGAACCTTTACAACGTTTTTGGGCATCGGAGATTATGGACATGGCCTTGGACTGTGCGTACCAAGGTGTAAAGGAACGGATCATTGCGTCAGAGCGTTTAGCGAATGTTGCTGTTCTTAGTCCAGGCGCCGTGGACTTTTGGCCAGTAAGCAAGCAGCGCCAACTCTTTACGTTACTTGGAGAGGGTCCTCGCTTATTGGGGGTTCGTTTGACGGATGAGAATATGATGTTGCCTCTAAAGACCTTGTCGGGGATTATGATACCAACAGAGGAATCATTCTCAGAGTGCAGCTTTTGTGATCGACAGGATTGTGTCGATCGTCAAACAACGATGTCCAAGAGTGGGATGGAAGGATCCGATTCGCGCCCCTGTCATCGGGCATATAAAAAGAAGCTGTTGGGATAGTTTTGTCGATGGTTTATTGCAGTACGTACCAAATCCACAATTTTCCTGCCCACATCAGAAGAAAGAGAAGGCAGAAACCAGGGAAGGAAAATGCAATTTCTAGCTTTAAATGGCGTCTTTTTACAATGGCTGCTAAGGAAAGGGCGCACAATATGATCAGCGCCAGATAGATAAAGGGACCCCAAGGGTTTGCCCGCCACGAGTCCAATAAACAACCCCGGACCAATAGAGAAAAGCTGGTGGTGGCTCCGCAAAAAGGGCAGGGGAGGCCTGTAAGGGATTGAAATATACAGGGGGGCAATCCCAATTGGGTATGCGTGCCTAGATAACGCGCGTTAGGTGTTAATAAGAACGGCAAAAGAAGTGGCGCAAGGAATAGAAAGAAAAGCATCCACTCTCCTGTGCCTTGATATGTATCGGTTCTCGGTTCTTCAAAACGTATTTTCAGGGGGAACCCCTTCAACCACTTCCGCAATGGGAAGCACCTCCTCTGAGGGAACAAGGTCATTGTAGGCCACGGCCAAAGCAATGGTTCCAAGAACCGAGGTGAAGATGACGCCGACAAAACAGGCTAAGAATCCTAAAAAGTTTAATAAAAGTATAAGTAAATATAATGTGAGATGCCGGCCGTAATCCTTGGCCACCAGATTCCAACTGGCCTTTACGGCGTCCATGGCGCTCATCTTTTTATCGACGATAAAAGCAAAGGGATAGAAGAAGAATGGGGCTAAGAAGAAGCCGGGTAAACAGCATAACAACCAAGCGAAGAACGTTGCAAAAAAGACGATGATACCTGCGATAAAGGCTTCTCCAAAAAAATCAAATCCTTTAAAGAGATCACCAAACTCATAGGGTTGGTTACGGATTGCACGGAGACAAACGAGCATGGTGCCTGCCATTATGACGCCGTAGAAGACCAATCCGCCGAGAACAGGTATCGTGCTTCCCACAGAGGCTTGTAAGACTTTCAAAAGAAAAATTCCGCCCCATAACGTGCCAAAATCACCTTTCATCAAAACCCAGGCTCGTTTTATATAATCAACAGTTCCCATATCATTCCACCGACTTTCGATAAAAATTAAAGCATGGCTGCCAAAACGGTTGAAATTCTCATCAATTCCTCTGGCAAACAGGAAATCGATACCATCTTACCATCCTCTTTCCATAGAGTCAATGATTGGGGTTGAAAGGAAAATTGCTTTTCACTATGGGATGGTTTATAATTTTATTTAATTTGAACGGATAGGAAGAGATGCCGAGGGAGGCGTTGATGATGTTGGATATACGGATGGTTCGCAATGAACCCGAGGTTGTCATTGAAGGGCTGCGCCGTCGAGGAGCTAAGATTTCACTGAATGAGTTTCTGCGGATGGATGAGGAGCGCCGTCAAAAGCTGGTGGAGGTGGAGAGCCTTAAAAATCGGCGAAATACCGTTTCTAAAGAGGTTGGTCGACGAAAGGCTGCAAAAGAAGATGCTTCAGAGCTAATCCAAGAGATGCAGGCTGTCGGCGAGCGGATAAAGGTTCTAGATGATGCCGTGCGTGAAATGGAAGAGAAGCTTCAAGAGATGCTTCTCTACATACCGAATCTGCCGGATGATTCTATTCCGGTGGGTCCCGATGAGTCTGCTAACATTGAAGTCCGCCGCTGGGGAACCCCTCGGCAATTTGAATTTGAACCAAAGCCCCATTGGGAGATCGGTGAATCCCTTGGGATGCTGGACTTTGAGCGCGGGGCTAAGATTAGCGGGGCTCGATTTACAGTGATGCGGGGATGGGGTGCCCGTCTAGAACGTGCGCTCATCAATTTTATGTTGGATCTCCATACCAAGGAGCATGGTTATACCGAGATCTTTCCACCGTTTTTGGTCAACCGCGATTGCATGGTCGGTACGGGACAGCTTCCGAAGTTTGAGGAAGATGCGTTTAAGGTTACCCCTGGGGATTACTTCTTAATTCCCACAGCGGAAGTGCCGGTGACCAATCTTCATCGGGACGAAATTCTCGATCCCGAGCAACTGCCACTCTATTATGCGGCATATACCGCTTGCTTCCGTGCTGAAGCAGGGGCTGCCGGACGCGATACGCGGGGATTAATTCGTCAACATCAGTTTAACAAAGTGGAAATGGTCAAGTTTACACGGCCGGAAGACTCCGAAGCGGAACATGAGAAGTTGGTCGCCAATGCAGAAACTGTACTGTCCCGGTTGGGCCTTCCCTATCGTATTGTACTGTTGTGCAGCGGAGATATGGGCTTTTCGGCAGCCAAGTGTTATGACCTAGAAGTTTGGTTGCCGAGTTTCAGTACGTACCGGGAGATCTCGTCGTGCTCAAACTTCAAAGACTTCCAGGCGCGGAGGGCGAATATTCGCTACCGTCCGGAACCTGGCGCAAAACCTGAGTTTGTGCATACGCTTAATGGGTCGGGTGTTGCAGTTGGACGGACTGTAGCTGCAATTTTGGAAAACTACCAGAATGAAGACGGTAGTGTCACAGTACCGGAAGCGCTTAGAGAGTATATGGGAACGGACCAACTAAAGTAAAAAGTGAAAATAGAAAAGAGAAAAGCTTTCTCGAATAGGGTTTGTCTCCAGTAATCACCAGTGGGCTGATATTGACTTCGGTCCACTATCCATGGTAGAATAATAAACGCACGGTTCGGAGGAGTGTCCGAGTGGTTTAAGGAGGCGGTCTTGAAAACCGTTAGGTCGCAAGGCCTCGTGGGTTCGAATCCTACCTCCTCCGCCATTTACAAGAACTGAAGTGTGAATGGTGAAGGTGAAGTCAGGGGTTCAAACTTCAAACTTCGGATTTCAAACTTCAAGATACGGAGAGATACCCAAGTAGGTTGAAGGGGACGGTTTGCTAAACCGTTAGTAGGAGCAATCCTAGCGAGGGTTCGAATCCCTCTCTCTCCGCCAGCAAATTATCAGCCCGAAAGGGCTGTTTTCTTTCCAAGCCGTCTCCCAGCAAATCCCTTCTTATTAAGCTTGACCCTGGCGGAAGTCTATGATATGATATTTATTGTCCCTGAAACAAGCGCCCGTAGCTCAGTGGATAGAGTACTTGACTACGAATCAAGGGGTCGTAGGTTCAAATCCTGCCGGGCGCACCACTAATAACGATGATCGGCTCCCATGCGGAGCCGTTTTTTTGTTTTTGAAGGGCGGAGAGCCTTCTCGGGTTTAATGGCTTCGGGGATTGCGTTCAATGAATTCATGACGATCACGGGTCGGCGTCTCCGAATTGATACATGCAAGTTATTGGAGGTAATGAAGCTGTCGGTTATGTTATTCAGTCGATCCATACTTAAGCAGACGAGCTCGTTGTTGTAGTAGGAAAGATGAGAACAGCCTAATAGACTCTAGGCAGGAGTCGTTTTGTCCGTTGGCAATAGTGGGTATAGGCCTCGCCGAAAGATTCGGTGAGGCTTTTTTCTTCTTGGGGAATTTGCCATAGCATGACTCCGCTTAACCAAGCCGAGGAAAGAGCGGCCAAAAGGCTGCTGGTGGCTATCGTAACACCGATAAAACAAAGCATGTTTCCCAGATAGATGGGATGGCGAAAGAATCGATATGGACCATCCGTTACAAGAACATTTGGCCCATACCTTATGTGAGATTTTAACGATGAGGTTTGCAGAAGAATACCGATGCCGAAAAAGAACGGCCCAAGACAAGATATAAAAGTGTCACGGGGGATAGGGCCGGAAAATCGGGAGTATTCCCACGGCGGGGCCATAATGAGGATTAACAAGGCTAGACTGTTTAGGGCCCTTATTGTAGGGGGCAGCCTATCCCTCTCCCAGTGACTTTCGGGAAGAACAGCGATGCTTCCCCACCACAGCGCCCATAAAACCAACAGCGGGAGGCCCATGGGTCGACGAAGGAAGGGAAAACCACCTCCCGCAAGAAACATAGCTACAATGAGTAGGAGTATATTGATTAATCCGAAGTGAGTCTTCGTTACCTTCACGTCCTTTTATCGTAATGCATCAAAGATCTCTGACAATTATTCGATATTAGGGGACGGGTATCCTTTCAGGCAAACCGCTGGTATAGATCGGTAATTATATTACATTGACAAGTACTACACATAATAGTACTATTATAGAATAACAAGTAAAGTGGAATAAACGTATTACTTGGTTGGTTTAGAAGATGAAGTAGGGGCAAATTTATTTAAACACCTCAATAATCCAGTAAAAAGGAGTAATACCATGAATCTATTCTCGATTATCTGGGATGGACTGCGGCGGCGGAAGATCCGCACGACCTTGTCTGTTTTGGGGATCGCCATTGCGGTTACAGCATTATTTAGTCTGATTTCTTTAAAGCAAGGTTATGAAAGCGGTATGCGGGCAGAGATGGAGAATATGGGCGCCCAAGTGGTGGCGGTCGCTAAGGGCTGTCCCTATGAAGCGATTGCTGTCATCATGATCGGAGGACAAGTGCCTGCGACTCTGCCGGAAGAAGTCGTTGAGGAGATTCGTAACACGCCCAATGTGGCCAGCGCTTCGCCGAATGTCTATGGAGCCTATGAATACTTGGGCCTCTCTCACCCGATCATTGGCATTACTCCGGAGGAGTTGAAGTTGAAGAGTTGGTGGAAGATCGAAGGCCGATTTCCAGAGAATTTTGGAGAGATCGTCTTAGGCAGCGTGGAGGCCTCGGTCTTTGCTGAAAAGAGCGGTGAGTATAGACAGATCGGGGACTCGATCACGGTTGATGTGGGGGGAAAGAAGGTCTCCCTTAAGGTTGTGGGTATTCTGGAGAATACAGGTTCCAAGGACGATTACTCGACGTATACCACGTTGGAAACCGCACAAAAGCTATTAAACTTAGAGGGTCGTGTCGTTGCGGTCAATATAAGGGTTAAGGATATTACGCAAACGCCACAGACCATCGATGAGCTTCAAAAGATACCCGATGTGCAAGCCGTTACCGTCGCTCAAGTGCTCGGAACCGTTCAAAACCTGGTTCAATCGGGCCAGAGCATGCTGTTGATCGTTATGTTGGTCGCTTTGGTTATTGGCGGATTAGGAACCATGAATACGATGCTTATGACAGTCTTTGAGCGAACGCGGGAGATTGGATTGATGAAGGCCATTGGAGCTTCCCGATGGAAGATCTTCAATCTCTTTCTCTGGGAAGGAACATTTATCTGTATCATTGGTGGCCTTATCGGAGTGACAACGGGAGTCGCTGCGACACTCATGGGGGATGTGATACTTCAACAATTTATTGCGGTCATGCCAACCCAGTCCGTGGGACAGTTGTCCTGGAATGCTGCAGGCCTATCCATCTTATTCCCACTGGGGATTGGCATTTTATCCGCGGTATATCCCGCGATACGGGCTGCGAGACTCGACCCCATCGTGGCTTTGCGGAACCAATAAACAGAGAACATTCGGCAGTCAAGGATTGTTCAAGGCGCCGAAATTCTGTCTTATGGAGGCAAATTAGTATGATCATATTGGATAATTTAGCGAAGACGTACTGGCGGGGGCAAGAAGAGGTCCATGCCTTGTCAGGAGTGTCGGTGGAGGTAAAAGACGGCGAGTATTTGGCGGTGCTTGGGCCGTCTGGTTCAGGCAAGTCAACACTGATGAATCTCATTGGATTGCTGGATCGTCCTACCCAAGGGAAGGTTGTCATCGATGGACAGTCCGTGGATGAACTCAGTGAAAAGCAGTTGGAAGGTCTTCGTGGAGATACGATCGGCTTTGTTTTTCAGCAATTTCTACTGATCCCAACCATGACGGCATTACAAAACGTGATGCTTCCCCTATATTTTGCTGGGAAGCGACGGGCGAAGGAATGCGCAGTAAGCTTATTGACGCGGGTGGGTTTGGCGGAGCGGGTCCATCACCTCCCGTCTCAACTAAGCGGGGGCGAAATTCAACGGGTTGCCGTGGCTCGGGCGCTTGCCAATAATCCCAAAGTATTGTTGGCGGATGAACCGACAGGCAATTTGGATAGCAAAACTGCCGAAGAGGTCTGCGCTCTTTTTAAAGAGATCAATGGGACCGGGACCACCATCATTGTAGTAACTCATAATACGGAATTAGCAGCATTATTGCCGCGTACACTTACACTTCGCGACGGGAGGTTGGTATCCGATGAACAAAAAGATCATCTGGGGGCTTAGCATCATTGTTGTTCTGGGAGTAGTGGCAGGATTTATGTTTTCACAACGCCCGGTCACAGCCAGCCGGAAAAGCTTTGGGACTCCCATCGATACGATGCGTGGAATGAATGTGAAAATAACAGAACTATTCTCACAAACCGATGATTATGTAGGAAAAAACATCATCCTTGAAGGCAAGGTGGGAATGGTTTGTCAGTCCTCCGGATGTTGGCTCTTCATCACGGATGGAACGAACCAGATGATGGTTCAATTCTATGACTTTACGGTGCGTATAGCACCTCAAACGCCCATCCGTGTCCAGGGAGAAGTGCGTCTGCGGAACAACACGCCGTATCTTGCAGGCCAGGGGTTGGAGGTTCTAAAGTAGATCAGGATGAATTTAGGTTTCATGCTAATATGCTCCATAGCGATGTGCTTTCCGCTAAGGGTTGTCCATAGTATAATGGGAGTTGTGGGGGGATGTGCCGTGTTTGACGCCATTGATTTTAGACCCAATCGGAAGGGTATCAGTAAAGTCTTAGGAGAATTGGAATCAGAGATTATGGAAGAGGTCTGGAGACGCGGATCATGTTCCGTGCGGGATGTTTATGAAGAGTTGCGGTTAAAGAAGAAGATTGCCTATACGACCGTAATGACCATCATGACCCGATTGGCCGAGAAGGAGCTTCTAAGGAAAGAGAAGGACGGAACGGCGTTTATCTATCACCCCGCCGTCTCGAAGGAACAATTTGGGCGTGAGGTAACGTCTCAAATCATTGCTGGCCTGGTGGACGGATTTGGACGAGAGGCTTTGGCCCAATTGGTGGAAGAGGCCGGAAAAGTCCGGCCAGAAACATTGGCTGAGTTAGAGCGGGTTATTGCCGAACGGAAGAACAACAGTAAACAGTAGGGAAGAGCGCTGATGCTACAATCGCTGATTCAGCATCCTTTTATCACCTATACGTTTATATTATCCATCCTGTGCGCTGTGGCGCTTTGGATCGGACTTGCGGTGGCGGGGAAAAAGCGGCCAAGGACACCTTGGCTGTTTGCCTTGCCTATGGGAATACCCATACTATCCTATCTCCTAAACTACATGGTCTTTGCTAAAGCATGTAGTGTGGTGGAGCGAGCATATACCGGCTTTTGGTCTGGATTTCCCTCTCTCCATTTAACTTGTATGCTTAACCAACCCATTATCTCTTGGATTGGCCCAATCTCCTGGGCCTGGTTGGGTATGTCCTTAATCTATTATTTCCTTCGGTGGTTTAAGGTGTGGCGGTTAATGAAGATGCTGCCTCTATCACTGGATCAACCGGATCTGTCCGATTTATTGTCGAGTGTTGGTGAAATGATGGAGACAGATCTGCCTCGGCTGCGCTTGGTCGAGGCTGAGCGGCCCATCATTTTTACGGTGGGGACATGGCGGAAGACGATGGTGATCTCCACAGGGACTCTGGCAATTCTGGAAGAGGACGAGCTCCGGGCAGCAGTGGCCCATGAATTGGCTCATATTTGTCGGTTTGCTTCTGGCTTGACCTGGCTTGTACTCTTTCTTCGAGACGTTATGATGTTTTCGCCGGCGAGTCTCTGGGCATATACCCTTTTCCGTCAGGAAGAGGAGAGATCCTGTGACGCGTTGGCGGTTGAGCGGACCGGACTGAGATTGCCGCTGGCATCTGCTCTGGTGAAATTTATGAAAAACAGCGCAGATCGATTAGAGCCGTTACTGAATATGTTAACGGGAGAGCATCCCGTTGTGGATCGGGTTCATATGCTTTTGAGCGATTCGCCGACCAAACGACCTGTTACATCATACTGGTTGGCGCCTGTTGTCGGAATCGGTCTCGGTCTCCTGTTTTTTGTCTGTTAATAAGGACACGCTTTGCCCCCTTCAAATATCGATGAAGGGGGCGTTGTGATATAATGCCTATGAGAAAATAGTTGAGGTGATGGGCTTTGAAGATTCTTTTACTTGGTGATTTTACACGGCCAGTGTACCATCCGTTCGAAGGGGTTTATAGATTGCTTAAGGCGGCTTTGGAGAGGGAAGGCCATACCGTCGATGGATCGGAAGATCGGTCCTTGCTTGATGACGATCGACTTTCGTTCTATGATCTCATTCTGTCCTACTTTGATGCACCTGGAGGAGTGTTAGGGCGTGATGCCGTCGGCGCATTGGAGCGTTTCATGGCTTCGGGAAAGGGATTGGTGGCGGTTCATTGCGCTGTATTATCTGAGGATCCTGAACTCCATCGATTGTTGGGCGCAAAATTCTTGAATCATCCTCCATACCAGATGCTTCGTGTCCAGACTAAAGATGATGCGCATCCCATAACCGATGGGGTAAAAGCCTTTGATATTCAGGATGAACTCTATATAATGGAGCCACTCGTTCCCGATGAACGCCACGTCTTTCTTGAGTGCTCCTTGGATGGTGTCGTTCAACCCGTAGCCTGGACAAGAAATGTGGGCCAAGGACGCCTTGTCTATCATGCCCTGGGTCATTCGGAATCCTCGTTTTCCAATCCATCCTTTATGAAATTAATGGTTAATAGCCTACACTGGGCAGGGGGATCGAATTGAGAATCTATGGAGATATCGTTTAGATTTTTCTTCCACCGAAAACCGAAAATTCAAAGAGTTTAAAGAAACAATCCACATCAAAAAAACCGATGGCTTCAAGCCATTTACATTGATCTTCTACAGAAGAGAGCTTATTGGCCATACGATCTTCGCGGTTATAGTACTGATTAGAAACCTCTTCACGGCTATTTTTACTGCCGTGTTTCTTTTCATATTCAAATAATGAATCGATAAAGTATTCGTCATGGATCTTCCCGATCCAGGGGCTTGCGGAAGAAACATGTTCGATATTTAAGAAGAGTCCTTTGGAATCCAGGAGATCAAAGATTTCTTTATAGATCTCCTTCTTCCGGTTGTCGGGCTGATGATGAATGGAATACCCGGATAGGATTAGATCGTAAGGAGCATTATGGTTGACCTTACTTATCCAATCGGAGTTGGAATAGTCGTAATTAATGAGCTCGATCCTGGACCCAAAAGCAGACAACTTTTTCGTTGCGGCATTTAACATGTCTTCGGAGAAATCAAGAAATACGCCATGGCATTGAGGATATTTATCAAGTACGATTGACCCGAGGATTCCGTCTCCACAACCCAGGTCAAGAAGGTGGAAAATCTGTCGATCGTTGGCTTCGATTATTTTAGCAATCACCTCAATTTGTTGAAGCGCGCCGGGAAAGGATAGTCTGGTTCCGGACAGATAGTTTTTGACTAGTTCTGGAGACTTCCAAATATGATCATTCCGCAAATCCAATCGTTCCTTTCATAAATCTTGGTCAAATGGAGGGTAGTGGATAAGCTGGCCATGTGTCTCTGGGGGAATGGATAGCCGCAGCAAGAGCCCTCACCCCTAACCTCTCTCCCGAATCTCCGGTTACGCAGAAAAGATTATCAGACTGTTAGGTATAGAAGCGTGATAATTTGACGGTTCCCCTTCTCCCAGTGTAGTGGGAGAAGGAATAGGGATGAGGGTTTGGCCTTGTCAACGGATGTTGTGTGGCCGATTACCAAGGAAGAGGATTTCCCTGGTAATCAAAGTAAATCCCGTCGTATTCCGACCCATCCTGGAGCGCTAGCCGAGCTATACCCGTAGCGGACTCGCTGGCGGTAATATCCGCATCCGGGCCGCCCATATCTGTCCTCATCCAACCCGGGTGGATCGAGAGGATTTTAAAGCCCTCTGGCGATAGGTAGTTATGAAGAATCTTGGATTGCATATTCAGGGCTGCTTTGGACATGCAGTAGCCAAACTCGCTCTTGCGCCAGTTGCAGTCCTCAATGGAGCCTGCTTCCGATGATATATTAATGACGCGCTTCAACCTGCCTTGGCGTAGTAACGGCAGAAATTCTCGGGTCACCCGAAGCGGTCCGAGGGTATTGAGGTGAAACATTGCGCTCATTGCGTCAAAATCGGCCTCTTCCAAAGGCTTGCGGGATGTCTCCAGGTGGATTCCGGCATTGTTGATCAGAATATCCAAATTGCTGGAGAGATCGGCAATCCGTTTCGCTGCGTTTTTAACTGAGTTTTCATCTGTTATATCCATGGGGATGGGAAAGAGGTTTTGATAGTTATCCAAGGATAAGGAGTGAAGTTCCTCCCCGGACTCATATGTGCATGCAAATATGGTATGACCGGAGCTTAAGAAGGTCTGGACTAAGGCAAATCCCAGCCCGCGATCAGCACCGGTAATTAGGATTGTTTTCAACAATGAAACCTCCCTATCATGGTTTGGAAGCATCTTTTCGGGTCGATCCTTTAATATATTCTCACTTAAAAAGCCCCTCTCCTTCTCGTGGAAGGCAGAGGCCATTTTTTGATATGTTAGAATTTATAAGTTTTCGGGGTTGGGAATTTATTTTTCAAAGACATAAAGGTAGGTATTTGGG
>OBJA01001760.1_pt1 | contig 13992 bp, 11 predicted proteins | sample 1519751 | NCBI WGS metagenome assembly OBJA01 (sample SAMEA3881238, study PRJEB22517) | soil metagenome | biome: lake sediment; feature: soda lake sediment; material: sediment, water from around vicinity | place: India | collected 2013-12-23 | depth 3 m | reverse complement strand
GTCGACCAAGTACCTATGCTCAGATTATCGACACTTTGAAACGACGTAAATATGTGAATCTGGAAAGCCGCCGCTTTACACCGTCAGAAGTCGGTTTTATGGTGAAAAACATTCTGGTTAAAGAGTTCCCCAATGTGTTCGATGTGGGGTTCACTGCGGAGATGGAATCGTCTTTAGACAAGGTGGAGGTCGGAAACGCTGACTGGATCCAGGTGCTCAAAGATTTCTACGGTCCGTTTTCAGGGCGGCTCAGTGATGTCCGTCAGAGTATTAAGGATCTCCGTGCGCAAAATCAGGAGGTAACCGATCGAACCTGTCCGGAATGTAATAAGCATCCGCTGGTTATCAAGTGGAGCCGCAATGGGAAGTTTCTTGCCTGTCAGGGGTTTCCTGCTTGCAAGTATACTGAACCGCTGGAAAAGGTGGAAGCCGTTCAGACCGATGAGAAATGCGACAAATGCGGTGCTCCTATGGTAATTCTGACCATGAATGGGAACCGCTTCCTGGGGTGCTCGAAGTTTCCGGAGTGCAAAAACACCAGGTCACTCTCTACCGGTGTCAGCTGCCCACAACCGGACTGCACCGGTGCGCTTGTTGAGCGGAAGACAAAACGGGGGAAGATTTTTTACGGGTGCAGTGCATATCCCAAATGCACGTTTGCAACATGGGATAAACCCATTGACAAAAAGTGCGACCAGTGTGGCTACCCCATGCTGGTATACAAAGAGTCAAAACGTAAGGGCGCTATCATGCGGTGCGTATCATGTAAGGCTGAGTACCAGGTGCCGGGTCAGGGAACAACTGAAAGTACTGCAGAAGAGGTGAAAAATCAATAAGATCCGGGGAAGGAATCGGAACCGGGAAGGTTTCTCAGCAGGTGATGATGTCCTTCCATCGTTATAGTAGCTCCTCTCACCATCTTTCCTGAATGAAAAACAGCATGTTGGATAAACCATCTGTCGCCATCATCGGAGCCGGTCTGGCCGGTTCCGAAGCCGCACTGGTACTAGGTCGCATGGGGATTGAAGTCGAGCTGTTCGAGGCACGGCCCCTGTGGCAAAGTCCGGCACATACGACCGATTTACCAGCAGAGCTTGTCTGTTCAAATTCGTTCAAATCACAGGAGCTCCCATCTGCCCATGGTTTACTTAAAGCGGAACTGATGCTTCTGGGGAGTCCACTTCTGGAAGCGGCAAAAGAGGTTTGCGTTCCTGCCGGCTCTGCTTTAGCTGTCGATCGTGAGGAGTTCTCACGCAAAATTGCCAGGAAACTGCAACAGGAGCCACTGATCAGATATACACAGAAGGAATTGGGTGCTCCACCGACATCATGCCGCTACTGTCTTATCGCTGCCGGCCCCCTTGCATCAGAAAAGCTTACCACGTGGATCAGTAGCACGGTGTCTTCCAGTGCACTGCATTTTTATGATGCAATTGCTCCGATCATCGCCACTGATTCAATTGACCGCTCCATAGTTTTTTCTGCGTCCCGGTGGGAGGATGGCGAAGGGGATTATCTTAACTGTCCCTTTAACGAAGAGGAGTACCGGGTCTTTTACGATGCATTGCGGGGAGCGGATCAGGTGAGTGCCCGCGCCTTTGAACATGCTCGTTTCTTTGAGGCGTGTCTTCCGGTGGAGGTGGCTGCACAGCGGGGGTATGAGGCGCTTGCTTTTGGTCCACTCAGGCCCGTGGGGCTTTTTGACCCGCGCACCGGAAAACGGCCGTTTGCGGTGTGTCAGTTGCGTAAGGAAAACAATGCCGGCGACAGCTACAATATGGTTGGTTTTCAGACCCGACTCACTATTCCGGAGCAAACGCGGGTTTTCAGACTTATTCCCGGATTGGAGCATGCGGAATTCCTGCGGTTTGGGAGTATCCACCGCAACACCTATCTCGATTCACCGCGACTTCTTGCTGGAGATCTGTCGTTTAAAGTACGTCCGGATCTTTTTCTGGCAGGTCAGATCTGTGGTAATGAGGGTTACACCGAAAGCATTGCAACAGGTCATCTGGCAGCACGTTTTATTGCTGCGCGGGTACGAGGAGATGTGTTTTCTCCACCGCCGCCTGAAACAGCTCTTGGATGTATACTGCGACATGTCACTGAATCTGTGGATAGTCCCTTTACACCAACCAACATTCATTTCGGATTGTTTCCGCCACTCGACCAGGTGTTCAGAGGGAGGGGTGGAAAGGCAGAGAAAAAGCAGCGACAGTGTGACAGGGCTCTGGAGTCTTTACGGAACTGGATTGGTCTCGCTGAAGAAGATTCATGCACTGCATCGAATCTGGATTGTACAGTCTGATCGGGATTGGTTGGGCCCGGATGAACTCTGGTGATTTTTGTACAGAACTGAGGAGCCGGTGTGATAGAATTCCAGAATGTCACTGTAGAGCAGGGCAAAACGATTCTCAGAGATCTTTCTTTCACTATTAAGAAACAGGAAAAGGCCGTCTTGTACGGCCCATCGGGGAGTGGGAAATCCACCATTCTTCGTACGCTGCTTGGCGGTTACCATCCGGTGAGGGGACGTATCATTTTTGATGGACTCCCTGTTGACAAAAACTCCATACATGTCATCCGTAAAAAAATTGCCTATATAGGCCAGGAGCCTGTTCTTGGTGAAACGACCGTTGAGCATGCACTTCTGTTGCCATTTACATTTAAGGCAAACGCATTGTATCGACCCGACAAAAGTGCTCTTATCTCTGCTCTTGAGCGGGTTGGCCTCCCGTCCTCGATTCTTTCTTCAGAAACAGCATCCGTTTCTGGCGGCGAAAAGCAAAGAATCGCAGTCGCCCGGGTCCTGTTATTAGATAAAAAGGTCTTTTGTATAGATGAAATAACCTCTGCGCTGGATTCCGGCAGTGTGGATAGTGTTCTTTCGCTTTTCAGAGATGAACAGATTACTATTTTATCTGTTTCACATGACCCGCGCTGGCTGGATATCGCTAATCGGTTTATCAAAATCGATAACGGAACAGTTGTCGATGATACCAGAGAGCGCTTTAGGGTAAAAATGTAAAGGTACCACGATGGAAACGATTGACCTCTCCATAAGAGATCTGATAGTGGTTTATGGGTTGCTGGCGATCCCGTTCATGGTCTTTTTTACCACAGGAGCCAATCTTATCCGTACTTCGATCATTGCTGTAGTTAGGATGACTGTACAACTGGCTCTGGTGGGACTCTATCTGAGGATATTATTTGAGCTGAACAGTGTCTGGCTCAATGCAACCTGGATTGTGCTGATGCTGGTTGTTGCTAATGTAAACATTGTTGGTAGTGCAGGTCTTCGGCTTCGGTTTTTTTTTATTCCAACACTTATTGGAGTGGCACTCAGTACGGTGGTTGTGCTTGCTGTATTTGTATTTGCAGCAATCCAACCGACACCGATGTATGATGCCCGCTATCTTATTCCTCTTGCGGGGATGATCCTGGGGAATTGTCTGAAAGGAAACGTGCTTGCGCTCGAGCGTTTTTATACATCGATACGCAAAAACGAAAAAGAGTTTACCACGTATCTGTACATGGGAGCACATCTTAATGAAGCGGTCAGGCCCTACTTCCAGGCAGCGCTCAAGGCGGCCAACGCTCCACACATCTCAACCATGGCAACCCTGGGTATCGTTTCTCTTCCAGGAATGATGACGGGTCAGATTCTGGGCGGATCATTTCCACTAGTCGCGATAAAATACCAGCTTGCAATTATGATTGCCATTTTCAGTGCCATGGCATTGGCAGCATACCTGAATATCCGACTCAGTATGGCAGTGGCCTTCGATGATTATCAAAATCTTCGCCACCAGGTGATGAAATAGTCCAATATGGATCTCTGTAAAAGGTGATGCTCCTGGCATGCCCGGATACTTGTTGCAGATACCCTGATTTATAAAAATTAGTGTCCCAGTTAAGTAACTTTGTTGGAGGCAAACCCGATCTCCTGGAATTTTGCTGCCATCTCTCTTTCGCTTGCTTCTTCACTCAAAAAATCTCTGATCCCCATTTTTACCAATGGTATAAGCTGCACTTTTTCCACATTTGAAACCATGACCACAACTTTGGCTCTACGGTGGTAGGGGAGCATTCTAATCACCTTAATCACTTCTGAGCAGGACAGTACCGGTATATGCAGATCAATAATCAACAGATCAATCTCATCTGTTACTGTTTTGGCAAAGTTAACTGTTTTAGCACCATCATTGGTTTCTTCAACAATGTAATTGTCGTTTCCACTGAAACATGTTTTGATCTTTTCTCTGATCACACTGTTAAAATGGCTTATCAGGATTCTTCGTTTCTGAAGAGTTATGTTAACCGATTCTGCTGCTTTTTTATATTTGAGAGTTCCATGGGTATTAAGTAACTGATCAGTAGAAAAATCAGAGAGTAGACAACGCAGTGCAATATCGATAGTTCTGAGATCACATGCATATCGTGATGCAATGATCCCAGGGGTCCCATGAAGATTTAGTATCTCTTCATCTTTACCGAAAATCATGATTCGGGTTGAGTGCGGAGTATCTTCTGTTTGCTCAGGTACAGGTTGCTGATTTGCAGATGATTCTTGTGGTGAACAGGAGTGCATCTCCATTTTTGCCAGATTGTGAATGTCCTCCACAACACCTGCATGTGCACCGGTAATAATAAGAGCATGATGGGATGCTAGATTGATCATCAGTTCATCGATACTTTTTACCAATGCAATCTGATATCCCTGTGTTTTCAAATATTCGAAAATTGGCAGGAAAACTTCATTTGTAAAAGAAAAACAGGCAACCCGTACAGATGAGGCTTCAGGGATTTGGTCGTGTTTCGACGGGAATGATCGCTTGTCAATATTAAGAATCTGGTTATACATGTTGAGTTCGCTGTATACCCTATCCAGGAATGCTGGTTGCAATCCATACGCAAGGCGTAAATGTTCAAACACATCGTTTGGTATCTGCTCAATGCAGCAATCAACACTTCGACCAATTTGAAATGTCTTTGCGATGATATCGGCAACTGAAATGATCGCTGCTACTGTATGCTCTTTCATAAAGCTGGTTGTTATCTCCAGGGAACGGCACATGTATTGTATGTCGTTACTCAGAATTTCAGGAAAATTCCACTCTGCAAATAATTCAGCCATCAGGTCATTATGGTTGAATCCCATCAGGTCATTTTCACACTCAATAAACCTGATACCTTCATTGGTAGTCTTTTCCATGATTTTTAAGAACAGGTCATTAAAGAATTCATTTAACAGCAGTGTTCCTAAATCGTGAAGCAGGCCTGCAATGAATGCCTCTTCCTGTTTAATCAATCGATTACCTTTAGTTAAATGTTCAGCAATGACTGCAACAGCAAGGCAATGGAACCAGTATTCGGTGTGGTCAAAACCCGTAGCGTAATTCTGTTCTTTTGATATTTGGAATACAGAAATTGACATTGCAATTTTTTTTGTCTGCACAAATCCAATTCGTACTACTGCATCTTTGATATCCAGAATTCGTTTACCTCCACGTGAGAAATAAACCGAATTGGCAATTTTGAGGATTTCTGCAGACATGGCAGGATCGGAACGGATGACCTGAGCCAGCTCCCCAGCTCCACTCTTTTCACTTTGGCTCACTCTCAGAACACTGGCTACGGTTGCAGGAAATGCAAAGAGCTTACCGATATGACGCCTCATGAGAGCGATTTTTTCTGCACGACCGACATTCGGATCAATCAATTTTGTCCGCTCATCCTGGGAGAGCTGATTTATTTCCTCCAAAGCGTATTTTCTGTTCGATGCAGATTTTACCAGAGCACCGATATGGTGGATCAATTTTTTAAAATCGAGAGGACGGGCAAGGAAAAGATCTGCACCGGAATCTAGGACTTCCTGAACACCCTGCCCATCAAAAGGTGGACCGTACACAATGAAGGGTTTTTGTTCAATCGCCCGGTTTCCACGGATAATACGCAGAAAATGGAGATGCATTCTGGGATCATCTGGAATCTCCATTATGATGATATCCGGGTTGTACTGGAGGGTTTTGATGTAACTGGCGTACGCAGGTGAGGAGGCAATGATTTTGATGTTTGCTCTAAGGAATACTTGTCTGAAAAAAACAGCTTCTTTAGGAGTTTGGATAATCAGAACAATAGTAATCATACTACAATCATAGTCTGGCTGGTTCGTCGCTGAAATGATTCAATTATCTTCTTTTGAGGGTAGTTTTTCAAGCTGTTTGTCGGGAGCGTTTCAATGCCTGTGGTCAGAATCAGTATAAACCATTGCCAGCTCATTAAATTCAACTCTTCTCTGTCAATGTATTACTACGGATAAAATAGACAATTTTAAAAGGCTGCTTAGTACTGAACCTGAGGGTTACTGCAAACGCCGCTTCGAGCCATTCGAAATGCAATACCACCTTGTGGTCTGTTTGGACTTTATTTAATTTACCAACATGCTGCACTCATAAATCTGTAGCAAAGCATATTGCTTTGATGGTTATAACTGCGAAAATAGAGTCAGACTGCTTTATCCAATGTGGTTACTGTTCAAGTTGCAATGTGTACTCCTTTAATGTAAAATGAAAAACGTTCTCTGAAATGAGAGCGTCAGAACCCTTTTAACTATCTATCGCTTTCAGGCGGTAACAACTATTTGGAGGTTTGCGATGCGTTACGTTCTGTTGCTTGCTGTTGCATTGATTGTATTCTGTGATACAGGCACAAAACCCCTGGAGGTGGAAATACCAACAGTGGTGGAAAATCCCAAAGCCGTTAGTGTGGATTGCGGACGGTACTATACAATGATTATCGATGACAAGGGTACCCTTTGGGGGACTGGAATAAATGATGTGGGGCAGCTTGGAGACAGTACTGAGGTGAATAAATGGCAGCCGGTGAGAATTGCTGAAAGCGTAGCTTCTGTAGCTGCAGGTTATAAGTCCACCCTGATTATCAAAACGAATGGTACGCTCTGGGTGACCGGAGGAAATGCTTACGGACAGCTTGGTGATGCTACTACTTCGTACAGAATTAAACCGGCACAGGTCATGAGCGATGTGGCTTCTGCAGCAGTGGGTCGGGACCACTCTCTTATAATTAAGACCGATGGCACACTCTGGACTGCTGGCGATAACTGGTATGGCCAGCTTATAGATCGGGGAATTGCCAGAAGGAGTGTATTTTCTCAGGTAATGAGTGAGGTGTCCTGTGTGACTGCTGGGCTCTATCACTCCGTCGTAGTGAGAACAGACGGATCGGTGTGGGGTGCAGGGTATAACGAGTATGGGCAGCTTGGTGATGGTACAACTGTATCCAGTAGAAAAGATACTGTGGAAATCTGGAGAATTCATGGGGTGTCCAGTGTCGCTGCTGGTGAAGATTTCACCATGTTTCTCAAAACCGATGGTACGCTCTGGGCTACTGGTGATAATGGGTATGGACAGCTTGGAATTGGAACAACCCGGGATACCATTGTGCCTGTGCAGGTCATGAGCGATGTTGCTGCTGTTTCAGCTGGTATATATCATACCATGATCCTCAAGACCGATGGTACACTCTGGGCTACTGGTGATAACGATTACGGACAGCTCTGCGATGGAACGACAGCGGGTAAGACTTCACCAGTACAGGTAATGAGTGATGTAGCGATGGTTTCCGCCGGCGGATTTCATACCATGATAATCAAAAAGGATGGAACGCTTTGGGCGGCAGGAAGAAATGAAGACGGACAACTCGGGGATGGAACTACTGTCTACAAACCTACTCCCGTGCAGATTACATTCGGTGAGACCGTGACACACTGATTACTCGCTTTTTAAGGGAGAACACATGGCTGTTCTCCTCTATTTCTATCATCTTCGTTAATATCTACTAAATTACTCGAACCGACACTGTAGTATATTTAAAAATCATCAATTGAAACTGCCTTTTTCCGAAAGTGGGCTCATTTTCATGAGAAGTGGTTTTTTAAAGCTGATTTGCATAGTTATTTGCTATGGCGCGATCTGCAGTGCAGACACTATCTCTCAGGTTAGTGACACAACTGTTCCAGTGGCCGAAATGGCTACTGATTCCTCTTATGAAGGGAAAGGACCTGCTGTCGACAGTTCCAATGCAGTGCTGAGTCCACAAGACCCGCCCAGATCTACACTGCAGATCAGCACCGAACCGTCAGGGGCTGCGGTAATAGTGAATGATTCGGTGCGCGGGCTCAGTCCCCTCACCATGTCAGATCTTGATACGGGAACTCATCAGCTGATCATCAAAAAAAAGGGGTATTATCTAAAAAAAGCTGAATTCAGGGTTGATTCAGCAGATACGTATAATTTACAATTTATTCTTCAGCAACCAGGAGGTCTTACCGTGCTCAGCGAACCACCAGGGGCTGTGCTGACCATTGCAGGAAAAAAGGTTGGTATAACCCCATATGTTGATTCTGTGGTAAGGCCTGGTGAGTATTCGGTGCTTGCTGAACTGGAGAATTTCGAGCAAACGATCTCTTCTGTGGAGGTAAGAAGTGCTGTATCAGATACGCTTAAAATAGAACTGAAGCCAACAGCTGCTTATCGTGATAAACAGAATGCCGCACAGATGAAACAGCTCAAAAAACAGAAGCGAATGACTCTATTTTTTGTGACGGGCATTTTTGCCCTGTTTTCCATCATTCTGGGGTTGGTGGAAAACGCGGAGAAGTAATGATCAAACGGTTACGCTGGATTTTTTTCGGGTTGTTTTTTCATATTGTAACTTTTCCTTCTGTATGCGCACAGAGTGTAACCGTTCCGGCTGGTGAATTTCAAATGGGAGATGGAAGTGGAGAGCAAGATGAGCGGCCACTTCATGCTGTCCGAATCTCGTCATTCAGGATCAATAAATTCGAAGTGACTGCAGCGCAGTACGATTCATGTGTACGGGCAGGAGTGTGTTCTCCAGCACACTATGATGATGGGAAATGTCTGATCTGGAATGGAACCAGATTTCAGAATGTTACGGTCCCGCAGGCATTTCGGCGTCCTGATTATCCGGTTGTGTGTGTCACCTGGCACCAGGCGCGTGCATACTGTCGCTGGAAGAAGATGAAACTTCCCAGTGAGGCTCAATGGGAGTATGCTGCACGAGCCGGAACCAGAAATGTCTATTCCTGGGGTGACTCAGGGCCATCTCCGCAGAGGTGTGTTATGCCTGAGAAGCGTTGCCCTGATGAAGCAGGTTCTCATGCACCAAATGGCTGGGGCCTTTTTGATATGACCGGAAACGTCTGGGAGTGGACCAACGATTATTACGATCAGCAATATTATTCCTTTTCCGATTCACAAGATCCTCCTGGGCCTGATGTTGGTCTTTACAGAGTAATTCGGGGTGGAGGATGGTACAGTGGACCTGCTCAACTGAGGATTGCGAACCGTCACTGGTTCTCACCAGATTATGCAGAAGCAAGTATCGGGTTCAGGTGTGTGGAGTAGAGTATGGAAAAAAGGTTTCAATAAGGCGGGAGATGTGATGTTGAAATTTTTTACAATGGTAGTATTCATCTGTTGCGCACGTGCTTTTACCGAAGATGTGACAGTCGATATCAATCGCTATGGACGACCGGTGCAGGTTGATGGATTCCTGATGGAATGGAGTATACGGACTGCCCGGGCATGGAGTAAAGCTGCAGATACTGATTGGTATTGGGATGCGGTGAATACCAGTGAGGGGCTCTCGGGGTATTTCCGATCTGAAAGAAGAAGCAGTTGTTCGGACTGGATTTTTACTATCGATCCCCACGGTATAGCGCGTCCTCTGACCATGCACGTGCCAGCAGATACGCAGGGTTCGATGTATTTCAAATCTGACAGAGGCCTCTATGACAGTGCCGGGATTATTGTGCTTGAATGGGTCATTCCATGGGATTCGGTTGGATTAGACACTTCCGGAAACTATGCGATCAGCATTTTTGGGAACAGCGCCTGTGGAGACACTCTTCCGTCACTGCTTCTGACCGGTACCAAAGAAAAACGCACCATTACCCCCCGTGCAGGTGCAATCGTGCGTTATTTACTTGCCATTGTGGTGATCGTTGTTTACATCATCGTGACGATCAGGATTCGGAGTCGAACTCCTCGAAAGGAATCGCCTCATCAATCAACATGATGGGGATATCTTCTCTGATAGGGTAGAGGTATTTGCGATCCTCTCTGAGCAAACCAGCATCGATGGTCTCTTTTACTGTTTCCCCACCCCTGTTTTTGACTTCGCCTTTCTTAATTTTCTGATTGATCTTTGTTATCATCTTTTCATCAACCAAAGCTACATCCTGTTTTGTTTCAGGACAGCAGAGAATATCTAATAATTCCTTATCCACCATAAGAATCGCTCCAGATTAGGTTAAAAATGCTTCAGATCTCAGATCTGGAAGTTTCCTATAAACTACTGCTTGTGTCCTGTTTAGGGCAATCTAATTATCAATGGTGGTCATCTCTTTGCACTCGGTGTAGTCCATCTGGAATACAATTTCTGAGAAACTGCTTTGCGGGTGCATCTCCCTGCCGTATATTGAATAATAAAATGCAGGAAGAGCTGTATTCCCGAGCAATAATGGCGTTAAAATCTAAACTGTTCAGGTTTTCAATGATAAAAGCAAAGCCATATCGAACTGTATTGTTTTTCACTCCTTTTTTGATGCTTAGTACGCTGATACACTCAGGGTGGTGTCATGAACCTATAAGCTTTGATACCATTTCAGAGGTCAAAGCCCCCAGGATGATAACCAAGGATGGTTTTGAGTGGAGTGGGAGCCAGAATCAGGCTCCTCTTGTTGTTATTACCACTCCTGCTGATCAGTCCATAATCAGAATTCCGGAGGCGATTACTATTACTGCATATGTATCAGATCCCGATGGATCAGTAACGAAGGTTCAATTCTTCAGTGGAGCGACTTTGCTTGGAGAATCAATAAGCACACCTTATTCATATATCTGGAATACTGTTCAGGAAGGTTCCTATGTCCTGACGGTTCACGCCATTGATAACGAGGGTACGGTCACCATTTCTGATCCGGTAACTATTACTGTTTATGGCCAGCAAAATCAATTTCCGGTAGTCTCATTAACCTCACCTACGGATTCACAGTATGTGGCACCCGCATCAATAATCATTTCTGCTGAAGCACTGGACCCGGATGGTGTCATATCCCGGGTAGAATTTTATAATGGGTCGACAAGACTCAATCAGGTTTTAAGCAGTCCCTATGTATTTGAGTGGAGCAATGTGGCAGTGGGGACCTATACAATTACAGCACGCGCTTATGACAATGATGGTTTATCCACAACATCTAGTCCCGTAGTGGTGAGTGTAGAATTATTCAATAGCCGCCCGGTTGTTTCGATACTTGTTCCCGAAAACAATGCTATATTCGAACCATTTGAAACAATTTCTCTGATGGCAAGTGCGTCGGACGAGGATGGGAGCATTGTGAAAGTGGAATTTCTGAGTAATGGTTCGCTTCTGGGGGAAAGGACATTCTCACCCTACCGTTTTAACTGGGAGCACGTAGACATCGGAACGTATGTGATTACTGCAAAAGCCACTGATGACATGGGTGGATGCACTGTATCGGAACCGGTTACGGTAAGGGTTTTTGATCCGCTGGCTGCAGGTGTGGTTACATACAAAAGAGGACATGGTACTCAGGCCGAAGCTATTTATGATCTAAGGGGCAGATCACTTCACAGGACCTGGGGGAAACCGGTCGGTGTTTCTCTGAATGAACATGGGGTATCTGGGGGTGTATATATAATTAAAAGTGATGGTTTTAAGCGGGTTATGGTGCATCACGATTAATATAGGAGTGTTAATAATCCTGAATCGTCAACATGTTTTTTTTTCCTGTTAACAGTGCCTACCCCTGACCCTGTGCGTCATTTATTTTTTGAACCTACTGAACACTTACTTTGATTTTATTCTGAAATGAACTTTTGAGTATACATGAAATCTGGTACTCTGCATTTTGCCGATTATATTAAGAAACTGCCTTCTGCCTGGGTTTTCGAGCAATTTATCAAGGCCTCAGATGCTTCTCGCAAGATACTATCCTCCAGCATGATCGACGAAGCCGTCGCTCGTTTTTCTACTGCAGAGGTGCTCCAGAAACGTTTCCAGGCACTTTCACCATCAAATCAGCTTACCTGCTCACTTGTGTACCTTACGGGCTCAGATGGGCTTTCGTCAGAACTGGAGCATGGACTGAATCATCCCCTTATACTTTCATTTCTGGTCTATGCAGGTAAAAACGAAAGCGGGGCAATCCGGTTCTTCGGTTTTGACGAGTTCGAATCACATCTCAGGGCACGTATGGTACAGGTGATTCTGAATGCTGCCTCAGTGCAGGAGAAACATGCCAATCCACAATGGGTGCTCAGATCACTCAACGACATTACGGCCATTGCATCTCTGGGCGCTCAGGGAGTTCTGAAAAAGAAGCGATCGGGGGGGCTTACCCGTGCTGCATCAATGCAGATAAAAAAACTGACCGATACCGGTACTTCACAAAAAAGTGAAAGTGGAGATTACATCCCCAGAATGGTCATTGCTTACTGCATGAAAAAGGGGGTGATGATTCAAACTGATAATGCATACGAAACTAGTGTTCCGGCTTTGAGCAGCTGGCTCTCCCGTAACAGAGGACAATTGCACGAGGAATTTCTGGAGTTTGTTTTTGCTTACACAGGGGGGTGGCGTCGCACTTTGATGGAAAAGCTGCTCACGGCTGGGAAAGATACATGGATCTCGAGTACAATTTTCCCTGAAGCGGACCGGAAGCGTGTAAATAATACCTTGCGGGCATTCCGCTTTAGTGGACTCATTGAGCTTAAAAACAGAAACTCCGAGCTGATATTTACCCGGGTCAAAACAATCGGTCCTCAGGATATTCCAGAACCGGGGAGTGTTATGGTTCTTCCGGATTTCTCCGGGATATTGCCGCAGGAGATTGACCCGCTTTATTTGTTCAGGTTTGCCCAGGTTGGAGTTATTGCATCGCTCGATCGCATTTATAAAGGACGGATTGATCGGACTGTACTTAATGATTCGATGAGCAGGGGGGGAGACGGTGGAACTTTTTTAGGTTGGCTTTCCGAATGGCATGCTCCGGGGAACGTTCTGGAGACGGTTAAAGAATGGCTCAGGGAATTCAATCGTCTGTACATCACCGATGGAAGTATGCTGATCAGTAATGATGAGCGTGTGACAAAGCAGATTGAGTCTTTTGAACCGCTTCGCTCATTGCTACAGCCGGTTTCAGCACATGCTTTCTATACTGTTAAAAAGGGCAGTGAAGAGAAGATCAGAGAGCTTCTGAAGAATCTGGGGTTTGACCACCGCATGCCTGGGCAGGAGCATGGAGCAGTACCCGGGGAACGGATGTATGAAGAAGAACCATCCCCAGAGCGGTGGGAAGCGATTATCGAACCGGAATCTGGTGTGGCTGAAGTGCCTGGTGCGATGCGTGGTACAAAATATGGAAGAGAGCTCAAGCGTCTCGATGCCAATGAAACCGTTCATGTAATTGACTATGCGATTCTGACTGGTCAAAACTTGATTTTTGAATACGAGGGCAGTCCCTATGTCAAACAGAATACCTATACGGTCATTCCCCACTCCTGTCAGAAGGGGATTGAGCCGATGTTTGAGGGAGAACTCCTCAGTACGCACTCCAGAAAACAGTTTTATGTGAAAAAAATCCGCAGAATCGGAGTACTATCTCGATGAGTGTCAATTTTGTTCATCTCCATAACCATACCGAGTACAGCTTTTTAGATGGAGCGATCAGGATTAAAAACCTGGTGAGCAAAGCTGTGGAATTTGGGATGAAAGCTCTTGCGATCACCGATCACGGGGGGTGCTTCGGAGCAGTAGAGTTTTTTGAATCCTGCATGTCCGCAGGGATAAAACCGACTCTGGGGTTTGAGGCATATATTGCACCAGGCTCGCGCTTTGACCGTGGAGCAAACAAGGATGAGC
>OBJA01001759.1_pt1 | contig 13998 bp, 15 predicted proteins | sample 1519751 | NCBI WGS metagenome assembly OBJA01 (sample SAMEA3881238, study PRJEB22517) | soil metagenome | biome: lake sediment; feature: soda lake sediment; material: sediment, water from around vicinity | place: India | collected 2013-12-23 | depth 3 m | reverse complement strand
TATACGCGGGGGTAATGCTGCCGTTAGCACCCAACATCATTAATGGGCAAAAAAGAAACAGAAATAGACCCAATAACCAAAAACGTTGCTTACTCCTCATGGTCCACCTCCGCAATTCCCGCGGCCACCACTTTAATTGTCCGTCGGTTACCTGCCGCGTCAGTGAAGTCCACTAGAAAGTCCAAACTTCTGAATCGACTGACTCCATCCGGATCAAAAAACTCTTCCCGAACAACTGTTTGTTTTCCAGCTTCCAATGTCCCGACTTGACTCATGTTTCTGGACCCGAGGAGGCATGGTGATCCCTTAGGTAGACGTATGACGATATCTCTTGCTACATCGTCTGAGGTATTGGCCAGCACAAGCGTGATCTCCCCACTTATACCATCTCCAACCGGCACTTGAGACATGATCTCATAGCCCAGACGAAATGGTGCTGGCCCGCTTGCTTGCATTTGGGCGGTAATAAATAAAAGACACAAAATAAGTCCCCAAAGATAAACCCTCGCCTTCACCGAAAAATCTCCCCCTTCTGTTTTTATTCTTATCACTCATAATACAACCGATTATATTAATTTACCTTTGTAACCCTTTAAGGTTTTATCTATATAGGAGTAATTTTTTATATAGTTGTGTTTTTTCATTTCTCCGTGACTAACGATTATCCTTCACTACACCCATACTTTTTTCTACTCTTTAAACAACCTGTTATATTCTTAAAAAAGCAAATTAGCAATGGACTCATTCCTGTATTAGCTGGGGGAATACGATTATTGTTTCCTTATATTACCACTAATGCCATTATTGCTCTCAACTTACTGTTTAAGAAAGTAAACTGGCATAACAACAATTAGTTTCCAAACTTTTACATAAAAAAATGACGCCAAAAACGTCACTTTTTTTGATCAGTTCAATTGGGGCATTCTTCCAAACGAACAGAACTCGGATTAGCTATATTTATACATCCTTTCGTAATACTCTTCTAGCATCCGCCTCATCCCAAAACGCTCCTTGACACTAAGAATACTGTTTCTCATCATCTTTATCCAACGTGTCCGATCATTGTAATATACCGGGATGACATCTTCCTCCAATACCTTGTATAGAGCCTTTAAGTCGTGGGCATCCTGGATTTCAGGATCATCACTTGTGAAACCGTCACCAAACTGCCAACCGTTAATCCCATGTTCACAAGCCTCTGGCCACCATCCATCAAGAATACTTACGTTTAGGCCGCCATTCATAGCAGCTTTCATCCCTGAAGTGCCACTGGCTTCCATGGGACGGCGCGGATTATTCAACCAAACATCTGCTCCACATGTCAATACTCGGCCAATCACCATATCATAGTCTTTCAGAAAAACAACGGATTTAGGATATTCGCGAGCCATCCTTATTAAGTTGCTAACAATTTCTTTGCCCGTATCATCTAATGGATGCGCCTTACCGGAGAAGACCAACTGAAACTTACCTCCCTCAAGCCAATGGGTAATCCGTTCCCATTCAGAAAAGATTAAGCTACTGCGTTTATATGGTGCGGCACGGCGAGAAAAACCAATAAGCATTATCTCCGGGTCAAGTTGCACGCCGGTTCTTTCCTTGATAAAAGCTATTAAACTATGTTTATTTTTTTGATGGGCTTCCCAGAGTCCATCATCAGATTCAGTTGCTTCAGTAATCGCTGGATCTACCCAAGAAGGAATATGTATCGCATTAGTAATCCCAATGATCGGGGCACGCCGTTCTACGTCCGCCCACATCTTGTTAGCAGTCTCCTTGTGAAGCTGCGAAACGGCGTTCGCTGTTCTAGCCAGTCGAAGAGCGGCAACTGTCATATTAAATGGCGCTCCACCTAACTCCACCATCTGCTCAAAAGAAAGGCCATTGTTAGCGCCCATATAAATTAATCTATCTAGATAATGACGCTCATTACCTTGAATAACCGGGGTATGAGTGGTAAAAACAATCTCCTCCCGTGACGCTTGAAGCGCTTGCAGGTACTCCATCCCGTGAGAAATTTTTTCTCTAATAAGTTCAAATCCGGCAAAGACCGCATGCCCTTCATTAAAGTGATATACATCAGCATCAATCTCCAACGTCCGCAAAGCACGAATCCCACCGATCCCCAGCACCATCTCCTGGGCGATCCGCTCCTCTCCGAACCATCCATATAGTTGACCAGTTATCCATTTGTCCTCGTCACTATTCTCCGGGAGATCTGTATCCAAGAGATACACAGGCGCATTGCCAAAGTGATCTACCAACCACACTTTGCAGGCCACATCCCTGCCTCGTATTTGGACATGGACTTTAACTTCTGTATCTTTCAGGAAAGGATAATGATAGTTTGGATATGCATCGTATGGGCGACCCTCTTCATCAACCATCTGACGGGAATATCCTTGCTTCCACTTGATTCCGATTCCAACCATGGGGAGACCGCAATCCTTCGCTCCCTTAAGATAATCACCAGCTAAAATACCAAGTCCACCCGCATATGTGCGCAAAGATGGATCCAAAGCATACTCCATGCAAAAATACGCTACCTTTGGATGTTTATTTACAAGCACTCTGACTCCCCCTCAAGAATGATGCCATCATATCCAGTGGCCTCTCATCAACTGTATTTATTTAAAAATTTCTGTTTCGGTCTTAACGAACAAACATATATATGCTATATTATTCCCGAAAGAGCTTGTATAAGATACACGCTCGTTATTCGTTATTCGTTGTTCGCAGCCCATAACCAGGGACAAAAACCTCTGTGTTTTCCCAGACCTACTCCTGTTAACTGGTCTATGATATCTGATAACTGATAATTGATAATGATTAACGGAGGTGCACGAATGAGAAAGAAACTCATGGCATTGGTCTTGTCAATAGTAATCCTTTTTAGTCTATTCCTATTACTAACCAACGTAAAACTGAAAGATTCCAAAAATCTACAGTTACAGGAGGATACTTCAAATTTTCAGTTACAGAAAGATACTCCAAATCCACAGGTTGTGTTGGAAACCAATCTTGGATCAATCCGCTTGGAACTTTCCCCCAAGAACGCGCCACTAACTGTTGAAAATTTCCTTGGTTACGTCGATGCGCGTTTCTACGATAACACCCTGTTTCACCGGGTAATTCCGGGCTTTATGATTCAAGGCGGCGGATTTGATAAGGCAATGATGCAAAAAACCACAAAAGATCCAATTAAAAACGAAGCGGACAATGGTCTGGAAAACCGTCGCGGTACTATCGCCATGGCCCGCACATTCGAGGTCGATAGCGCAACAGCCCAGTTTTTCATTAATACAGTGGATAATGATTTTTTAAACCATCGTTCCAAGAGCCAACGGGAATATGGGTATTGTGTCTTCGGTCAGGTTATTGAAGGAATGGACGTCGTCGATAAGATCTCACAAGTCCGAACACATAACGTTGGGATGTTTGAGAATGTCCCCATGGAAAATGTCATCATCTTATCAGCCAGACGCGGAAATTAGACTAGTAGTACCACAATCGCCTATATATAACCCCAAAAAATCACCCATCGCACATATCAAGGAGCCAGTCGCTGACTGGCTCACTTAAATTGGAACCGTGGCATTGGTGACGATATAATCCAACTCAGCGATACTTACATCTAAATGATGAGCTGCTTCAAAAAGTAACTTCTTTATATCATTGTCTGTTTCCGATTGAGCAATTTGTCTTAACCTATTGGCATAGGACGTACAGGTAGTAACCGAATCCTGTACTGCTTGATTAGCCATGATCTTTCCTCCAATTATAGTTAATGTGGGATGGTCTATTTCATAGTTAAAGTTTTCGCCTGAACACAGGAATTGATGCACATCTCTATATGGGCCGCACCCAAAGTGGCCGATTGCCTATTCATAGCGCATAGCATGGAATTCGCTGTGGTTCGCAAAGTATTCGCCGCTTGTGTACAATCATCAATCACCGCTTGAATTTCTTGAGATGTTGCCATTTAATCACCTCCGAACTTTGCTTTCTAGAGAGTAGTTTCTCCTACAGTCTTCTAAAAAAACAGGGTCATAGACTTCTATTTCTTTCATATTTTATAAAATTTTTCCTTCGGCTAACTGTGTAAGCTCTTTGCACTCGAAAAAACCGGCATTATTAGCCGGCTGAAAATTACTCTACAAAGACGAGGAGTTTTGTTTAATATGAATCGTTCGAATCGGATAAGGAATTTCCATTCCCTCTTTCTTAAATCTCTGATGTATACGTTTTATCATCTGATGCTTTAGCGCAAATTGGTCTGCATATTCAGCCGCACGAAAATTTATATTAAACTTTATACTTGAATCGCCAAAATCAGTGTAGCGGATAACAGGCGCAAATTCTTTATTTGCCCCGGGAAATTCATTAATAACTTCATTGGCAACTTCAATACAAATCTGCTCTACCCGTTCCAAGTCACTATCATAGCTAATACCAACTGGTAACGATACAGACATAGTCTTTTCCGGGAGAGAATAATTGGTAATGATTGCCGAAGCCAGTTTAACATTGGGTACGATAATCCGATTGTTACGCAGTGCTTGAATCGTGGTATGGCGCCATGTAATGTCGGAAATATACCCTTCTTCTCCTGAATCCAACTTAATATAGTCCCCCGGCCTAATCTGCTGAGAGGCGATGACATGTATTCCAGCGAAGAGATTAGATAAGGTGTCTTGCAAAGCTAATGCAACCGCAAGACCGCCAACACCCAAAGCGGTCAGTATTGGCGCTATAGAGATCCCCAGGGACTGCAAGAGAACCAGGATACCTATGATAAAGACAACCACTTTGGCTAAATTCACTAAGATCGTTGTGGAACCCACTACATTGGCGGCTTTCTTTGCATGTAATCGAGCAAACTCCCCAGCTATCCGTGCAACCACAACCGTGGCTGTTACAATGGCGACAATTAATAGTGTTTTCCCTATGGCTTGACGAACCTCCACCTTCAAGACCGCGCTGAGCGTAGCTAGATAAACACCGGCCAATGTTAGCCATATGATAGAAGTCCCGCGGATAGCTCCCATGAAGATTTCGTTCCCTTCCCAATTGTTTGTAACAATGAACCTTTTTAGGCGTACTAAAAGGAAACGATCTGCAATTAATCCCAACGTTAACCCGCCGATAATTAATAAAATAGGTGCCAGGAATGGAACTGCCTCAAAAAAATTCTCCATGGTTTCCTCCTTAAAAACAATATAATTAAACAAAAGTTATTATAAAACCGCCTTGTAAATAACATGCTTATTGACAACGTTACTTCGCTGTTTATTGTTTTGATCCTGCAGGACAAAAGCTAGAAAAATTAACATTCAGCTTAATCCTCCTCATGCTGTTGAACTCTGATCAATTAAATTGCTTTTTGGAACAAAAACATTTAAATGTTCAGTTTATCCCTGGATTTATTGATGGTATAATGGAGGGCGAAGTGACAATAAACGAGCGCAACGGAGGGCATCCGATAGTGGAACATCTCATTAGCTTAATCGAAATCTCAAAAAGCTATAATGGCAGTGAAGCAATTAGAAATGTAACCCTTCATATCCGTCCCAATGAATTCCTCACAATGCTCGGACCCAGCGGATGCGGAAAGACTACTACGTTACGGATCATCGGCGGGTTTGAGCAACCATCAGAAGGCAAAATACTATTCGAAGGGAAAGATATAAAAGATCTTCCTCCGCACAAACGCAAGGTGAATACCGTCTTTCAAAAATATGCGCTCTTCCCCCATATGAATGTATACGAAAATATCGCGTTTGGCCTGCGTATTAAAAAGTTAGAAAAACGAGTCATCGACGAGAAAGTTGGACGTATGTTGTCATTGGTCTGTTTAGCAGGGTACGAGAGACGTTCAGTCCTTTCACTCAGCGGTGGACAACAACAACGCATCGCCATCGCCCGCGCTTTAGTAAATGAGCCGCAGGTTTTACTCTTGGACGAACCACTAGGAGCTCTGGATCTGCAACTTCGCAAAGATATGCAGTTAGAGTTGAAGGCCATGCAGCAACAACTAGGAATAACCTTTATCTATGTAACTCATGATCAAGAAGAAGCGCTCACCATGTCAGATACTATTGTGGTAATGAATAATGGCCGAATCCAACAGATAGGCACTCCTGAGATGGTCTATAATGAACCAGGCAACGCGTTTGTCGCCGGTTTCATCGGTGAAAGTAATATATTAGACGGAATTATGCACGCAGATTTTCTAGTAGAATTCGCTGGAAAAGATGTCCCCTGTTCGGATCAGGGATTTGAACGAAACGAACTGGTAGATGTAGTCATAAGACCTGAGGACCTCAAGATAGTAGATGAGTCCGAAGGCATCTTAACTGGTGTCGTAAAGCAAGCCATCTTTAAAGGCGTGCATTATGAAATGCTAGTTGAAGCCCATGGACGGAACTGGATGGTTCACAGTACTCGTCTTCGTCCAGTGGGAATGAGTGTAGGACTACGTGTAGGGCCAAATGATATCCACATCATGCGAAAGGTGAACGCATAAATGAAGAAGACCTTAGCAGCATACCCCTATGTTTTGTGGATGTTCATCTTTATCATCGTACCCCTCGGACTGTTGTTGTATTTCAGTCTATCTATCAATACACCTGAGGGTATAAGATTCTCCTTAAAGAACTTCTACCGTTTTATGGAGCCTGTGTATATCAAAGTTCTTCTACGGTCAGTCTGGCTCGCGTTAATTAGTACCGTACTATGTTTGGTATTGGGTTATCCGGCGGCAATGATCCTGGCCGGTCGAGGTTACCGCCGTAGTAATACCCTTTTACTCTTAATGGTTCTGCCCATGTGGATGAACTTTTTATTGCGAACATATGCCTGGCTAACTTTGTTAGAGAGAAAAGGCCTTATCAATACAGTACTCACATCAATTGGATTGCCTGCACTTAACTTGTTATATAATGAGTTCGCAGTGGTTCTTGGAATGGTATATAATTTCTTGCCCTTTATGGTGCTTCCTATTTATTCTGTCTTAAGCAAGCTCGACCCAAGTTTGGTTGAGGCCGCCGAAGATTTAGGTGCCAACCCCGTACGAATTTTCCTAAAGGTCACCTTCCCTCTGAGTATACCTGGGGTGATCTCCGGCATTACAATGGTCTTTATGCCTGCTGTAACAACCTTCGTCATCCCAAGGCTTTTGGGCGGCGGACAATATACCCTAATAGGCAACCTAATTGAACAACAATTCTTGACTGTAGGCGACTGGAATTTCGGTTCAGCCATCTCTGTCGTTATGATGCTAATCATCCTATTGGGAATGGGCTTCACCTCCCGCTATGAAAAGGAACAAGGAGGTGGAGGATTATGGTAAGAACATTACTAAAGCGCGGATATCTCCTGGCGCTTTTTGCCTTTCTTTACGCGCCCATTGTGGTATTAGCATTATATTCTTTTAATAGTTCTCGTTCTCGCGGCACATGGGACGGATTCACTTTAGAATGGTATATCCAGTTATTCCGCGACCGACAGATTATGACCTCTCTTTATTACACTTTGATCATTGCCGTTGTGTCGGCAATCGCCGCCACAATCATAGGTACCCTAGCCGCTTTTGGCGTGCAGAATATGAAGTCCCTGCCCAGGACTACCGTGATGAACCTTACATATCTACCGGTCTTAAACCCGGACATTGTCACAGGCATCTCCTTTATGCTGTTATTTATCTTTCTCCGTTTACGATTGGGATTCTTGACTTTGTTATTATCTCATGTTACTTTTAACATTCCATATGTTATCCTATCCGTATTGCCTCGTATCAAGCAGTTGGACAAGAACCTTTATGAAGCCGCTCTGGATCTGGGTGCCACGCCATCTTTAGCGTTTCGCCGAGTGATTCTACCCGAGATCATGCCCGGTGTCTTCACTGGACTCCTCTTGGCTTTCACTCTTTCCTTGGACGATTTCGTAATCAGTTTCTTTACTACAGGATCAGGGGTTTCTATCCTTTCTATCACTGTCTACTCCATGGCTAGGCGCGGGATAAACCCAAAGATCAACGCCCTATCCACCCTTATGTTCATCAGTGTGCTCACACTTTTGACGGTCATCAATTTCCTTATGTCTCGTCAAAAGTTAAACCGACAAAAGGAGGAATAAAATTGTCTCACCGCTTTTTTCTGTCTCTTGCCGCAGCAGCCTTACTCATAACTTTATTTATAACCGGCTGCAACAAAGCCCCCCAACGGGTAGTTAACATCTACAACTGGGGAGATTACATCGATGAGTCAGTTCTTAAAGAGTTCGAAGAGAAGTACAAAGTCAGAGTCAACTATGATACCTTCACCACCAACGAAGATATGTATGTCAAGATCAAAGCCGGCGGAAGCTCATACGATCTGCTATTTCCATCTGATTACATGATTAGGCGCATGATAGAAGAGGAGATGTTGGAGAAGCTCGATTTTGATAACATCCCCAACTTCAAGCATATTGCGCCCAACTTTAAGGCACCAAATTACGATCAACAAAATGAATATTCTGTCCCATATATGTGGGGAACTGTTGGTATACTCTACAACAGGACTATGGTTGAGAACAAGCCGGATAGTTGGCAAATCCTTTGGGACGAACAATATAGGAAACAGATTTTAATGCTGGATAGTCAGCGGGACAGTATCGGGGTAGCCTTAAAAATGCTGGGCTACTCTCTAAACAGTATCAACGACGAGGAACTAAACAAGGCAAAAGAGGCCTTAATCCGACAAAAACCCCTCGTCTTAGCCTATGTAGTCGACGAAGTCAAGGATAAAATGATCGCAGGCGAGGCAGCCCTAGCTGTTGTCTGGTCGGGAGATGCGTTTTACTGCATACGAGAAAATCCTGATTTGGATTACATTATTCCAAAGGAAGGTACAAACCTATGGTTTGATGCGATGGTAATCCCAGAAGGAGCACCTCATAAAAAGGAAGCAGAAATGTTCATTAATTTCTTGTGCGAAACCGATGTGGCCTATAAAAATGCCGACTATATCGGATATGCCTCTCCTCATATGGAGGCGGTAAAGAAACTTCCTGAGGAGATAACCAAGAACAGATCGGCTTACCCATTGGCTGATGACCTAGCCAACTCGGAGATCTTTACCAATCTCCGCGGAGCTTTGAAAGCCTTTGATCGAGTCTGGACCGAAGTTAAAGCGGAATAAGCTAATTATATTGAATACTATTCCAGTAAGCGCCCTAGAAATAAGGGCGCTTATCTCTTATTAGCTTGCCATTTACCCACCATTCTTTAATTGTATAAATATTATTGATTCCATTTTATATTTTTGTTGTAATCAAACTTTTTTTCATCTAAAATAGAAAGAAAAACCTTTGAAGGGAGGTAAGGAGGATGACATGGGCAGTTATCTTAAGCTCAGTTACTTTCGCCGTCGCAGCCATCATTGAAACTCTCTATCGCATGCGTAGAAACCAGCCTAAAAAACTGCTGAAGAACCTTATCTGGTTTAGTATTATATTTGTCTCAATTATAACCTCGTTTAGCTTCCTTTTCCGTGCAGAACAGATGGTGATTACGGATAAAATGACCGTCACTCTCGCCCCTGCAATTGCCTTTCCTGTGGTGGTGTTTATAAAGATCCTCATTGGTTTCTGGATATACCATATGATATTCTGCATCGCTAATTCTGAACGAATAACAGAAACCGCTCTTAAGATCTTCGGGGTCGAAATGACCAACAAAATATCCTTGGATATAGACCAAACCACCAAAAGCTATGAGACTTTGGCTTGGCAAATAGATTACGCTGATACGCTCCTAACTTCATTCATAAATTATTACATCACCAGCTTTGATTATCAAGTCGGTGCATCAGATAATAAGGCAGATGCAGTCAGAAACGCTCTTCGCAATGTTTTAGTGCTCGCCTATTACGAATGGTTTGGTGAAGGAGAATGTGATATTTTTGTCCTTCCATTAAACGTCAGCCCTTTCCCGGAATTGGACAACGAACTTCTTTCTATGATACAATTAAATGACATCGGGGATGCCAATCGTCTCGGGGTTTTTAACAATATCGGCCTCAGTTTTCATCGTTTCGAAGATCCGGAGTTTGACACGGTTATTATTATTCGAACACCAGATGATTATCTGCTACCCAGAGCAGAAATAAGCGCGGCAAGCATGTTCTTTATCTCAATGGTTAAATCTGTCGAATATATGCGTTAAATTTCTTTAAAAATTATGACGATACATATTATGAGGAGGGAACGCCATGGCAATTGCTAAAGATACTCAACCGGCAGAATTAGCCAAAACGTTAAAACCCCAAACTGACCGACGGGTTGTGGTATTTGGTTCTAGCATTCCCGCCAACGCAATGGAGACAATAAAGATGCTTCGAAAAGCCCGTGATGAATATCACGGCCGTAAAAATCCAGATGAATCCAACATTGAATCCAACCGCGATAAAAAAGGCGCTTTTCGCAAACGTTGCTCCGAATATTTTGATCAAAAAATCGGTTGAATCCGGCAATAATATACCTCGTCTTTTCATACAATACTACGTGTAAGGACGGAGGTGGTTAATTTATAGGTGAAGAAGAAAGATTTAATTAAGCCGGGTTTGTCTTATTTTGGTGATAGTTATCCTAAGAGATACCTAGAGAACCTACGGGGTTTTTTTAGAGTATTAGAAGCAAAAGGATTAGTAGAAAAGCAGAGCGCTCCACATCGAACACTACGATTTAAGACTGAATAAGATATTCCCAAAGCCCCAGCAGTGGGGCTTTTTTTCGCCTGTTATATTGGTTCCTAATATTTTTGCCATCTTTGGATCTGGTGAGATCCATTAACTTGATCTAAAATAGCATTTGTATAAAAACAATATATTTGTGAAGGGATTTTCCCTATCAATACTGAAAGTATGTATATCAAAGTACCAAGGAGGAGTAACCGTGCAGTATAGGAAATTTGGTAAACTTGACTTCCAAGTCTCAACCCTCGGCTTTGGCGCTATGCGCCTTCCCACAGAAGATGGCGGAAAGATCAATGAATCCGAAGCGACCAAGATGCTTCACTATGCTATTGATAATGGCGTGAACTACGTAGATACCGCATACCCGTACCACGACGGAGCCAGTGAGGTATTTGTCGGTAAAGCGCTTAAAGGCGGTTATAGAGAAAAGGTCAGAGTAGCAACTAAACTTCCAGTTTGGATGGTGGAGACTGCCGTAGATTTCGATAAATATCTTAATGAACAACTTGAGCGGCTTCAACTTGATTATGTAGACTTTTACCTATTACATTCCTTGAATAAGGAAAACTGGCCCAAAATGAGGGATCTAGGAGTCCTTCGATGGGCTGAAAAAGCCATTTCCGATGGTCGTTTCCGGCACTTAGCCTTCTCTTACCATGATGACGCCGAAACCTTCACCCAGATTATCGACGACTACGATTGGTCCATGTGTCAGATCCAATACAATTACATGGATGAAGAGAACCAGGCAGGAGTGAAAGGTCTAAAGTACGCTGCTTCTAAAGGAATCGCCGTAGTTGTGATGGAACCGCTATTGGGCGGCAAACTTGTAAATCCACCGGAACCCGTCCAATCCATCTGGGACAGTGCTGCCAAAAAACGCACCCCTGCCGACTGGGCGCTACAATGGATCTGGAACCAACCAGAAGTATCCACTGTCCTTAGTGGAATGAGTACCATGGAGCAGGTTAAAGAGAATATTGCCCTGGCTAATAATTCCAGCATCGGAACACTTACCCCTGATGAACTGGCTCTTTATCCAAAGGTTCGTGCTAAATACCAAGAACTAACAGCAATATCTTGCACCAACTGCCGTTATTGCATGCCCTGTCCACAAAATATAGATATCCCGGGCAATTTCGGTCTTTATAATGACGGTATCGCCTTTGATAAGCCCGAACAATCCCGGGGGCAATACGGCTGGTGGAAATACGCCCATGAAGTTCAGGGTATCTTCCCCCATGACATCCGTGCGGCCCAATGCATCGAGTGCGGTGCTTGCGAAGCAAACTGCCCTCAAAGCATCCCCATCAGCAAATGGATGAAGACTATCCACGAGGTACTAGGCGAAGGAAAACCTTATGTGAAGAGCTTATAAAACGAAACATCATATTTTATGATAGATTGACCCACAATATATAGTAATTAGCTACTTTAGGCTACAATATATTGTGGGTCAATTTAATTGCTCATGTTCTTCAGTGGCCTCCCCTTTGGTCTTTTTTCTCTTAACAACTTGACTTATTATGGTTGTAGTTTATATACTTAACCATATAAACTAGCAAAACAACCTGTTGCTTTAGTCTTTCCAAGCTTCACGACTTTAAATCCACGGGCTGATTTGTCTATTAACTGGAGGACAAAAATGAAACGTATCTTGATTTTACTTTTAATGGCTATACTTATATTCACTCTTTGTTCTTGTGGCGGCAGCGGAACAAAACAGAGCAATGATCCTGAAGTTAACTTCGAAGCTTTATGGGATGGATACAATCAGTACTACTCCCACTTTATTGTTAAAGATATAAACTGGCAGGAGATCTATGACGAATTCAGGCCTCAGGTTAATGCGGATATGAGTGAAGAAGAGTTATATGCAGTAATGGTAGATATGCTTTCACGGTTACGGGACGGCCATGTTTTCCTCGCTTCTCCTTACGGTACTTACTATTACGAAGGCTGGTGGAAGCCTCCCTCACACCGGATAAACTTTAACTTTGAATTGATTAAAAGCAAATACATTCCAGCATTTCAAACAGCACAAAATGAAAACTTCATCTATGGAGTCATTGAAGATCGTATCGGTTACTTATATATAAAGAGTTTTCATGGTAACAAGGACAGCTGGATACAGGATTTCGATAACATATTGGAGCAATTCAAAGACCTTCAAGGAATGATCTTCGACGTCCGGGGCAACATGGGAGGGTACTCCCCTTTAGGCGATGCAATCGCCGGACGCTTTGCCGACAGAAAACGGGTCTCTGTTTATATCCGTTACCGAAATATTGGAACAGATCATAACAGCTTTACCGATCCGACACCTATTAGTATCAAACCGCGTGGCTCTTGGCAGTTCTTTAAGCCGGTAGTAGTATTGACTAATCGACAATGCTATAGCGCCTGTGAGAATTTCGTATTAGACATGCGTATATTTCCTCAGGTAACAGTCATTGGGGATTATACCGGCGGCGGATCAGGCAGTTCTCTACAACGCAAACTACCGAATGGCTGGACTTACCAGATCCCTCGGATGATGCATTATACACCCGAAATGGAAGTATTTGAGGATATCGGTTTAAAGCCGGACTTTAGGATAGACCTTGATCCGCTCGATGAAGCCTCAGGAAAGGATACAATCGTAGAACAGGCTATTTTGCACATTACTGAGTTATCGTAATAATACTACTAAGAACCTTAAAGAATATTGAGAAGGTTAGTATCCACAAATGATACTATAAATTGATACAACGTGGTCTGGATAACCTATTCCATTCGGAGTGAATCCATGGGCTCTCCCCTCAATGATAAACCAGCTCCAACCAAGAGGGAAGCGACGCCTGAGAGCGCTATGAAAAACAACACAATGATCAACTCCAAAAAAGCTTCTCCAGTCATGCCTGAATCCGTCAGTGACGGTAGAACTGTTATAAGGCCGGAGAAAGCGCCGATAATCAAACCCATCATAGCAGGTATGGCATTTTCCGCTAAGATCAATTTATAAATTAATGAACGTCTAAACCCAACCGCCCGGAGCAAGCCGTATTCACTTTGTCTATCTATAGTGTTCCGAAACAAAATAACTCCTAACCCCGCCGCGCCTATGGCCAATCCCAATCCACCCAACATTAGGAAGATGGATAAATAAGTGTTTTCTACACGACCATAATCTAATAACTTCGCAGCTGTCGTCGATGTATCCCCTCCGATATCCCGCAGAGAATTATCTAGTTTTCCAGGCAAATTATCGAGCTCGTCGGAG